>Ga0265295_1000386_pt1 | contig 89987 bp, 73 predicted proteins | sample Munlansysbiofilm_FD_192503 | JGI IMG/M metagenome (GOLD analysis project Ga0265295, IMG submission 192503) | Leachate microbial communities from a municipal landfill in Southern Ontario, Canada - Methane capture system biofilm | ecosystem: Engineered > Solid waste > Landfill > Unclassified ... | reverse complement strand
AAGGGTGGGGTTTGATGGCTGATAGTCACCGCGCGACCGCGGCGTTTAGCTTGGATGGCCTCGCCAATATTATCCTGAATATAAGGGTAAAATACTGGGATATCGCCCACGGTTAAAAAGGGATAATCAGTCACTGAGAGCCCTCGATCTTTACCGGGTAACCATTCTTGTGTGCCATGTGTACCTAAGTGAATAATGGCATTTATAGACTGCTGATTTAGATAGCGGTATGCCGCAAGGTAGATATGATCAGGCGGGACTTTTGTATCATGATAGAACGCCTCTGGATCGCCGGCTCGGGAGGGTTGCGGCAATAGCGTTAAATGCCCAAGATCAATCGCTGGAAATACAAACTGTAATTGACCATCAATCGAATGCAATGCCCAGTGCTTTTCGGTGGGACCCCAGCGATCGACTAACGCACGCTGTTCGTCTTCGGGCAGGGTGGTTAAATATTGCTGGTAGTCTGCGAGTGGTAGGGTTTTCGCCAAACCTCGGTTGTACAAGTCAGGCAAAGTTTCCGGGTGATAAACACCGCTTAAAAGCTGTTGTGCAATGTCGATAAAATCCGTTTCACCCTGTGCTGTCACGGTATATCCGGCTTGGGATAAAGCTTGCGTGATTTCTACTAGGCTGCGCGGAACGTTTAAATGCGATGCGGCAATGTTTTTCTCACCCATGGGGTGGTTCCAGAATAGCAGTGCGATTTTTTTATCGCTGTTGGGCAATTGTTGCAGCTTAATCAGCTGATTGACCTTGTGCAGCACGCTGTCAATCTGCGCGGCCATTAAAGTCACGCGACCCTCTTCTACGGCAGCAATCACCATCGGGTCACTGAGCCCCCAACTTTCTGTCACGCTTAAAAAAGGCGCAACTGTACGAGCCGGTATACCTTGATCGGCTTGCAGCCATTGCTGCTCATTACCATCACGGTAGGTTAGCGTTTGTAGCACAGGAATATTAAGCTCTGCGAATTCCTGCAAGCGAGTATTGCCATTTTGCATATGCTGCATATTGATAATAACGCTGGGTTTATGCTTAGCAAAAAAGTCGGTTAAAACGGTCGCTTGTTCACTATCAAACCAAAAGACAACAGGTAACAGTCCCTGTGCTTCGCTACGCTGAATCAGCTCATCGATGGCAGAGGTTTGCATATCGCTGATTTGCTGCTCATTAATAGCAAAAGCCACCAGTGCTCGGGGTGCTGTATGCCGTTGCTCAGCCCATGCAATGTAATCCTCTAACTCAGTAAAAAACTTCTCAGCTTGGGGATGATAAATGCCTTGCAGTGGTGTTTTTTTTGCCTCAGGTAAGGCTAATATCGGCTGGTTTTTACTGTGTTTAACGAGGCTGTCAAACAGTTGCTGCATATTCTCTGCGCCGCCATAAGCATAGTAATCCAGCCAGAATTGAGCCAGTTCTTTAGGGATACCATCATATTGCGGGCGGCCACCACCAACCTGTATCCAAGGTTGTTGGCGCTGCCAATTAATGTCTGTTAGAAACTCGGTTACCCGCTCTAAATCATTAGGTCGTGGAGTGTCTAGGATGACTAAATCACTGCTATTAAGCTGCTGTAATGCCAAGTTTTTTTGCGTATGGCTTTCAGGGCGAAGCACCTCCAACTGTACATCTTGAGCCGTTGCTATAGGCCGCAACTGCTCGAACTTATGCTCCAGCACAAAAGCACTGGCCACAATGGTGACCTTGGGCGTGGCATAGGTCAGACCGCTGAGTAAAGACAGGGCAATTACTAACCAATAGCGCATTAGAAACCCACCTGTATGCTGAGATGATAGCTGCGTCCTGGCTCGGTATAATCGAACTGTTCATTGCTGTTGCTTAAGCGCTTATTGGATAAATTACTAATACCTGCTTGCACGCTGGTATTTTTTGACAGCTGATAGTTCATATCCCAATGCAGTAAATGATAGGCAGGTAACGCATATTGCTGATCAAGACTGCCGGTGAGCTGGCTACCGATATATTCATGGCGTAACTGATTATTGAGTTGCTCGGTCAGTTGCCATTGCAGGGTGTTATTCAAAAGATGCCGTGAGCGATCGCTTAAACGGTGTTTGCCTGTTCTATTCTTGGCATCCAAATAGGTATAGTTGCTATGCCATTGCCAGTCGGAGTGAAAGGCCCAGTTCATCTCTAACTCCAGTCCGCGAATCCGTGCTTGATCAATGTTTTCATAGGTGCGTTGTTCGCGTCCGCGTTGACCACAGTTAGCAATGCAGCGCGTATGAATCAAATCATTGAGCTGGTTTTCAAAGAGGGTTGTACCGAAGGTAAAATCGTCTTGCTGGTATTCGACGCCCCACTCATAGCTGGTATTGGTCTCTGGCTGTAGGTCGGGGTTGCCATAAATCGTAAAACGCCCACCTCCGCCGATACTGTTATAAGAGGCCGACAGTTGTTTTAATGACGGTGCTTTATAGCCACGGCCGGCTCCGATGCGCATTTGCCAGTCAGGGTTAAATTGATACATAAGGTAAGCGCGTGGGCTATGTTCCCAACCAAAGGCCTCATGCTGGTCAAAGCGGCTGCCCAAGGTTAGCGACCAGTCTTGTGCCAGTTGCCACTCATCTTGTAGAAATACAGCTCTGTGGATGGCTTGATCTTGGCCATGGCTATTCACCGAACGATCTTCTAATTCTTCTTTACGCCATTCGCTACCTATGGCTAAACGATGCTGATAAAAAGGATCAAAGGTGACTTGCCCATCAACGACGCTGCCGATAATTTTTTGTGGATCGTTAGGTTTTTGCCCAGCAGTACGATGGTTCTCGCGTTGCAATTGATTACGATAGCCTCGAACTTGAGTGTGCCCCCATTCCCAGTCTTTATCATGAGTTAAGGACATTTGTTGACGCTTTAAGACATCTGTCGATTCATATTCTGAAATGACTTTGCCTGCCGTTATTGTATTGCGCCAGCGTTCTTCGCGGCCTTGGCTGTAGTCCAAGGTTAAGTCTTGTGTCGAGTCTAATTGCCAGCGCAGCGCCATGCCTAGATGATGGTTATCATTGCCTTCTAAATCAGATAAGCGCTTATCTTTGCTGAAAGGGGTTTCTTGCTGGCGCTGTACTTCTCCGGTTAAGGATAGGCTCAGCCGGTCAGGAATGAGCGCGCCACTGACAAACCCATTGACCTGATGTTGCTGCCCACCGCGTTGTTCTGGACGTTGCCCTGCGAGGCGGACTGTGCCGGTCCAGTCTTCGCTGGGTGCTTTAGTGATGATATTGACAATCCCACCTAAAGCTTCTGAACCGTACAGCGACGACATGGGGCCGCGTACCACCTCAATGCGTTCAATCGTGGCTAAGGGAATCCAATTTAAATCAAAGTCAGAGTGTGCAATTGCGCCCGCTGAAGGGTTAATACGCTTACCATCGATCAGCACAAGGGTATGTTCACTGGGCATGCCGCGTAAGCTGATCCCGCGGCGCGACATTCCTACGCCACTGAACTGAACACTTTTAACGCCACGCAGAGCGTCTTTTAAATCCTGTATGGGACGTTTTTGTAGCTCGTTTTGTGTAATAACACTGACGCTAGCTGGCGCATCGCTTAAGGCGCGTTCAGTCGCTGTAGCACTAATCACAACCGCCCCTAGATCAGTCGTTGTATTAGCAAGTACCCAACCGGAATGACACAGCAATAACCCACATAGTCCTAGTTTTTTGAAGCGGCGCATTATAAATACATACCTGTAATGTTATATTATTGCGCTTTATACAGGTATAGGGTGAACAGAGTAAAGCTATATTTAAAGTAGTGGGGACAGTTGAGGGTCTATAAAACTGTTGGCATTCCAGTTTTGATCTTGGCTGTAGTGGTGGTTTGCTGAGGTTGTTTGCGATATTTTTAGATGGAGTTACCGCCTCCAGCGGCACTTCAAGAAGTGTTACTGGAGGCGGTAGTAGCATCTCAATAGAGTCTTGCTTTAAGGTTTTGATTTTTCCAGAACGTAACGGCCTGGTGCTGCTTCTATCGGTGGATATTCCGCGCTGCCCATATCAGTTACGGCAGGACCTTTTTCACCGCTGTGTTTGTCCAGCCAAGCAAACCAGTCGGTCCACCAGCTACCTGAATGTTCTTTGGCTGATTTGAGCCAAGTGTCAGGTGATTCTGATAGGGTCTCATTGACCCAGTAATTACGTCTCTTTTTAGCAGGTGGGTTAACAACACCAGCGATATGTCCTGAGGCGCCAAGAATAAAGCGTTTCGGTCCGCTGAGTATGGCAGTACTCGCATAGGCGCTACGCCAAGGGACAATATGGTCATCCTGGGTGCCAAGAATGTAGGCTGGAGCTTCGATAGTGGTGAGGTCCACTTTTACTCCACATAGCTCCAGTTCACCGGATTTTAAATCGTTTTGCAGGTACGTATGGCGTATATACCAGCAATACATTGGGCCTGGCATATTGGTGCTGTCGTTATTCCAAAATAGCAGATCAAAGGCTCTAGGCTTTTCACCTTTTAGGTACTTGTCGACGTTGTAATTCCACCACAGCTCGTTAGGTCGCAAGAGGGAGAACGTGTTGCCCATATCCTCACCCGTGAACAAACCAAATTTACCACCTTGGCCGCCGATGGTGCGTTCTTTTTCGGCAAGGAATTTTTCATCGACAAATATGTTGATTGGGCCTGTATCTGAGTAGTCAAGGAAGGTGGCGAATAGGCTTACGCTGGCTATATCACGATCGCCACGCGCTGCTAGAACCGCTAGGGCACAAGTGAGTAGGGTGCCACCGATGCAGAATCCCATGGTGTTAATCTGACGCTCACCGCTAATAGCTCGAGTCGCCCGCAGGGCGCTAATAACACCATCCTGAACGATCCGATCCCAGGTCACATGAACGTGTTGCTGGCCAAAGTTGCGCCAAGAAATTAAAAATACTGAGTGACCTTGCTCGACAAGGTGGCGTACTAGAGAGTTTTCGGGTTGCAGATCAAGAATATAGTACTTGTTGATTGCTGGCGGTACGATCAGTAACGGTTTTTTGTACTGAGTTTTGCCAGTCGGTGTGTACTGTATTAATTGGAACAGTTCGTTCTCGAATACAACGGAACCTGGTGTGATTGCTAAACTGACGCCGACTTCAAAGTGGTCTTTGTCACTCTGACGTAATTTGCCTTCTTGCAGGTCGCTGGCTAAGTGCAACATTCCACTAACGACGCTGATTCCCTGAGTTTCAAATGCACGCTTGAGAGCGTCAGGGTTGCTCAGCAGGAAGTTGCTCGGCGCATAGGCGGCAATCATTTGCTCGGCTAGATAGTATAAGCGTTCCTTGGATTTCTTATCGTCAATAGGCAGTAAAGCCAGCAGTTTCAGTAGGAAGCTTGAATTGAGCAGATAGAAGGTTGCGAGCGAGCCAAATACAGGGTTATTCCAATTTTCGCTGGAAAAGCGTTTGTCTTCGAAGCTGAAATCTTGTTGGCTTAACATTTTCTGGCCGAGCTTCATCCATTCTTGGTTGAACTCAGTTTGCAGTTGCTCAAGTGATTCGCTTGGCACATTGAACCACTCGCTGTGGTCGCAATCTTTGAACCAGTCGTGTTGCACTACCCCATGACGTAGCTGTTGCAAGCACAGGTTCGCGACAAAGGGTGTCTGACCTGACCAGTAGGTGGATAAAGAGTGTTGGTTAATGTCCATAAGTATGCAAAATCCTCGAGTGTATTAAGGTGGCACACGCCTGTTTGCGTGGTGTTATTATTAATTATACTTTTAAAATATGAATGATTTATATCAAGCTTTTAAGATTTTCCGTGTAGGAATCACTCGATTGTCTCTAGCGGTTTTTTGATGGCGCGTAAGAATAGTTTCCTAAGCTCTCTTTAACCGCTATGAGGGGCACCTGAAGTGCAGCCCTAGGACAGGGCTGCGAATGTTTACTTTGTTAGCGTTAGCAACAGTGGTAACAATAGAGCGTGAAGTGAATAAGGGTAGACCTTATTACTGCATGTTCATGCCGCCGTTAACGGTGAAGTCAGCACCAGTGGAAAAAGCAGCTTCATCGGATGCTAACCAAGCGATCATAGAGGCAATTTCTTCTGGTAGTCCTAAGCGGCCAACGGGAATTGTAGCAATCATTCCCTCCAAAATGTCAGGACGAATCACCGCAGTCATCTCGGTTGCGATATAGCCCGGTGATACTGTATTGACTGTCACGCCTTTGCCGCTGAGTTCGCGTGCGAGTGCCATGCTGAAGCCATGCACACCTGCTTTGGCTGCAGAATAGTTGACTTGGCCAAACTGACCGCGCTGGCCATTAATTGAGGAGATGTTAATAATCCGACCCCAATTTTTGCTCAGCATGCCTTCAACAACTTGTTTGCTGGTGTTAAATAAACTGTTGAGGTTGGTGTTGATTACCGCGTTCCAGTTTTCAGGTGTCATCCTACGAAACGTGCCGTCACGAGTAATACCAGCGTTATTGACTAGTACGTCAATTGCACCGATCTCACTCTGTAACGTTTCGAATGCTTTAGATGTGGATTCCCAGTCTGCAACATCACACTCTAAAACGTGGAATGTATAACCTTCCTCAGACTGCTGGGCGAGCCAAGCATCTTTACGTGATGACCCCGTGCTGCATCCAACTACAACGGTAAAACCATCATCATGCATGCGTCGACTAATAGCTGTTCCGATGCCACCCATGCCACCTGTGACGAGTGCGATACGTTTTACATTGCTCATAAATCATCCTCCATTACGTTTATTGTAATTTAGCATCACTCATATACTTTAAAATGGCTAGATATTTAAGTCAGAGATGTAGTCTCTTTAGTGGGACTTGATCTATTGATTAAAAGTTGTCAATGTCTTTGATTTATGTGTGTGGGTTATTGCTTGCAGGCTGTGCGGGACGGCCGATGCGCCAATAGAGTAAGATGGTGTGCTTATGCATGCTATCTGTGAGATTTTTTACCCATGTCAGACAACAATTATTCCCAGCCACGTTTAATCAAGAAGTATGCGAACCGTCGCATGTATGACACTCATACTAGCACCCATGTGAATGTCAATGATATTCGCCAGCTAGTCATCGATGACGTTCCTTTTCAAGTTGTTGATGCCAAGAGTGGCGAAGACCTAACGCGAAGCATCCTTTTGCAAATTATTCAGGAGGCGGAGAATGATGGTGAGCCGATTTTCTCTAGCCATATGCTCAAAGGTATTATTCGTTTTTATGGTCCGCTGCAAGGTGTGCTCGGTAGCTACTTAGAGCAAAGTATTCAAACTGTGGTGGACCTGCAGACAAAAGCGAGTGTGCAGTCATCGCAAGCTTGGAGTGAGTTTATGCGTAAGAAGACTCCAGTGACGAGCGATTTGATGAGCGATTATATGGAGCAGTCGAAGAAACTTTATCAGAGCACACAGAGCTTGTTTGGTCTGTTTGGTGCAACTTCTTCACGTAAGTCAGAGGGGGCTGATGCTAAAAAAGATGGTGAGCAGGAGTAACTTTAAATACTGATAGTGCCTGCAGTGTAGCTGTGCGGGGTTTAGATTTAGACGGTTATCTAGAGGACTGCTTATTATGAGTCGTTGTGGTGACGTAATTTCTGCGAGCTATATTACTATCAGTTGCTTGATAGAGTGACTGTTGAATTAAAAAAGGGAGTAGCGCTAAGCGCTACTCCCTTTTTATCGATCGAATCTGTTGAGCGAGATTTTCAACATCTCGCAGAAGAGATCTTACTTCTTCGCTGCAGCTTTAGGAGCTTCAGTTGCTGCAGTTGCTGTGGCAGTTGCTTTACCTGCAGCAGATGCGGCAGCGGCAATGCCTTCTTCAGCCATTTCAGATGCTTGTTTAGCAGCTTTCTGAACGCTTTCGTAGGTACTTCCAACAGTTTCTAAAGCAGTTTTGAACATGGCAACAGCAGGCTCAGCACCCGCTGGTGCGTTTTTGCTGAGTGTTTCGATCAGTTCTTGAGTTTGCTGAGTGGTTGCTTCAACCTGACTTTCAGCAATCTTAGCAATGTCTGCTTGGGTGCTTGAGATCAGCTCGTATACTTCACGATTGAATTCCATCAAACGCTCAGCTTGTGCTGCAGGCTGTGGTAAAGCTGTCTGCAAGCTAGCTAGATCCTTAGGATCAGTAACAGTCAACATAGACTGTAAGCTTTCAAACTGCTCACCGCTTGCTGCACGCAGTGATTTAAGTTGCAGTTGAGTCAGTTGCTCAACGCTTTCAAAAACACGGCTGCTGATTTGTTGCAGCATTTCAAGTTGTGCTTTCTGTGCGCTTTGGATTTTTTCTGAGTTAAATAAAGACATGTTTTTAATTTCCTAATCAGTGTATTGCCGGTTTCGGCTTAATGTATTTGAGCCATCAGATGCTCAGTCATGCTATTATGTTGCACTGCAAAAAGATTATTTGCAACTGTTTTTTGTGCACTGCACAAAGATTTTTCTTTAACTTGCCTGATCACGCTATAAAAGTGAGTCGTCATGATGATTTTCAATTCATTGACGGGCAAGGTAGAGATAAAAGATCCCAGCATGTAGGAGACATATATGAGCGATAAAAGTTTTTTCACACAGGTGGAGGAGCGCTTTTCTTCTTTCCAAGCGCTACTTAAACACTTGGGTCAGTTGCACCGTTTGCAATTTGATAATCTCCTTACAGCCTCTGAACCGCGTTATAAAACCATGCTTGCTCCGATGAGTGCAGGGCATCTGCGTCAACCGAGTCCCGCTGAATGTTTAGAATATTGGGTCGACTTTTGCCAGCGTAGCGTGCTGTATTTGGATGCACTGCGTCAGCGTGGTGATAATACGTTGGCCCATGAGGCAGCAGACTATCCATTACTGCTGAAGTTTCCCTATGAAACGCTGATTGATGGGCGTGATTTGCCTCGTCCAGTCAACTATTCATTATTAAAAGTTACTCCTGCAACTGATCAGCCAAATGATAGTGAGCGTGCTCCCGTTATTGTGATTGATCCGCGCGGTGGGCATGGCGCCGGCATTGGTGGTTTTAAGCAAGATTCAGCGGTTGGCGAAAGTCTGCGAGCAGGGCACCCAACTTATTTTATCGCTTTTAGTCATGCGCCTGAGTCAGGTCAAACGTTACACGACGTGGGTGCGGCACAGGCTCGTTTTCTTGAGGAAGTGATTCAGCGTCACCCCAATGCAGCTAAGCCGATTGTGATGGGCAACTGTCAGGCCGGTTGGGCACTGATGGGGCTGGCAGCAGCGCGACCCGAGTTGCCAGGGTTAGTGATCATTAACGGTGCGCCACTGTCGTACTGGTCGGGTGAAGAAGGGCATAACCCGATGCGCTACTCAGGTGGCTTGCTTGGCGGTGCTTGGATGACTCGATTAGCGAGCGATTTAGGTAATGGCCGTTTTGATGGTGCTTGGCTGGTGAGTAATTTTGAAGCCTTAAATCCAGCCAATACGTATTGGAATAAGTATTACAACCTGTTTAGCAATATCGATAGCGAAGTTCCGCGGTTTCTAGATTTTGAGCGCTGGTGGGGCAGTCCAACGCTGCTCAATAGAGAGGAAATTGAGATGATTGTTGATGATCTTTTCATCGGTAATCGTCTAACAGGTGGCTTAGGAGCGCAGAGCAGTGAGGTCGATCTGAAGAAAATTGAGGCCCCTGTGGTGGTCTTTTGCTCTTATGGCGATGACATTACACCTCCGCAACAGGCGTTAAACTGGATCGCTGATATTTACCCCAGTGATCTTGCACTGCGTAAAGCGGGTCGTACTATTGTTTACCTGAAGCATGCCAGCGTGGGTCATTTAGGTATTTTTGTGTCTGGCGCTGTAGCGCGTCGCGAGCACCGAGAGCTGCTGGATGCGAGCGAAGCCATCGGGCTATTGGCACCCGGACTTTACGAAATGATTATTGAAGATGTGCCTGTTACAGATGAGTCCGAGCCAAGCTATGAAGTCTATTTCGAGCGTCGGCAGATCACTGATATTTTGAGTGATGACAATAGTGAGCGCGAGCGCGATGATGAACGTGAGTTTGCCATGGTCAACCAAGTCTCACAGGTCAACAGTACACTGTATGAGTCGTTTGTACGTCCTTGGTTGATTCCAGCAATGAATGAACACTGCGCTGAAATGATACGCAAGGTGCACCCATTTCGCATGCAGCAGTATTTTCACAGCAGCTTGAATCCAATCTTTAGCGGGTTGGCGGGTAGCGCACCTGTAGTACGTGCTAATCGCCAGCCGGTGTCTCTTGATAACCCACTGTTAGCTTGGCAAGAGAATTTTTCTAATTTAGTTGAGACGCAGTTGAACGTTTTTCGCGATGTGCGTGACGCTTCGCAAGAGATGAAATTCCATACTGTGTACGGTGCTCTCGCGACTTTAACGGGCATGCAAAAACCTGATACTCAGCAGAGTGAGAGTCAGTTAGAAGATCACAACGTCACTGAACACTTGCGCGACTCCTTAACGCAGGGTGGTGGGCTGGAAGCATTGTCGAGAATTTTGCTATTACTGGGTCATGAGAGTGGTAAGTTCAGTAAAGGTCGTGTGCAGCAGATGGCTGAGAAAAGTCGCAGTCTCATGAAGGGATTCGACATGGATTTCGGCAATATTCGCCAGATTATCGACCAGCAAGGGTTATTGGTTTTTGCCCTTCCTGTAGAAAGTTTAGCAACGTTACCGCAACTGCTGGTTGATCATGAACAACGCAAAGTATTACTCGAGACAGTGATGGAGATGGTGCCTGAGCTCTTGACCGCTGAAGGAGCTGTCGGTGAATTATGGCGCCAATTGCATCAGCTGTTCGAGCAGCCCATACCTGCTTTTGTTCAGCCCAAGTTATCTGCTTCATCAGTTGCTGTAGATAAGACAGAGCCTGTGGCTCCAGTTAAGGAAACAGTCACTCCAGTGAAGGCCGTTGAGAAAAAGGCCGCGAAGTCAGTTAAGCCTAAGACAGTAAAAGCGGCTGCTAAAAAAGTAGCAAAACCAGCGGTAGCGCCTAAAGCTGTAGCAGCGGACAAGGAAAAAATAGTTACTGCTCAAGCATCTATAGAAAAGCCGTCAGAACCAGCAAAAAAACAAGAGGCTCAACAGCAGGAATTACCAGTGTCTACAGCTCAGGCCGTCTCGCCAAAAGCCGATCAGGCCACGTCTGATCCAGTTAAAGGCGCGGACGATGAGTTGGTAGAGCACGCTGAAGTAAAGGCAGCACCCGTTAAAGCTGCTGTGAAGAAACCGGTACAGCCAGCAGTAGCACCGACACCGAAAGCTACTGTGGCTGCGCAGAAGGACAAAACAACTGCTGTTCAAGTGCCTGTAGAAAAGACTACAGAATCAGTAAAGCCTCAAGCTGCGAGTCAACAGCAGGCGTTAGCAAAAGCTGATCAGGACAAGCCTGCTGCTAAAGCCTCTACGGATAAGCTGCCAGAGCAAGCTCAAGCTGAAGAAGCGACAGCACCGATTAAAAAGGCTGTGAAAAAGCCAGTGCAGAAGTCCAAGAGACGCCAAAAAGCGCAAGCTAAGAAACAGGAGCAGTTAGCCTCGGCACCTGAGGTAAAAAAAGATAAATAAGGGGGGGGGTAACTTTGCGGTGTGAGTTATAGCGCGGAGTACATATTGCCCAGTACCTACTGCAGTCGGTTGACTCAGTCGTACTGGGCTCTTCTAGAGTTAAGACAGGTTATGTCGGATTCACGACCAATGAATCTCATGCTCTAAATCGAGTGAGGATTCCACTCCTATATTGTCATAGTGCTCATCAAGAAATTTCTTTGCAGCCTCGCGACCAATATCACGCAAGTGGGTTAAAAACGACCACTCAGAGTTCATTTTACTGGACGCTGACAGTGGGTTTATTTTTTCTGTAGCTTCGATACGGTGCACTAAAATATTTGCATAGTGATCTGCATCGAGTTTGTTTTCTTCAAGTAGGCGGTGCACGAACTCAATGCTGCGCAGTTCTCTGAGTAAGGACGAGTTGAAGGAGATTTCATTGATGCGGTTCTGTATCTCTTTTGCGGTTTTTGGCACTTCAAGGCGTTCAATGGGGTTCACTTGAACAATAACGATATCCTGAGACTCTGTTGTTTGGAACAAAGGAAACAGTGGTGGGTTACCACTAAAGCCGCCATCCCAATACGGTATACCATCCACTTCAACCGCTTGATAAATGGTCGGCAAACACGCAGAGGCTAAAATCATATCTGCGGTCAGTTCTTTGCCTTCGAATACCTTAATTTTGCCTGAGCGCACGTTAGTGGCGGCAATAAATAATTCTATATCGTTGCAGGTTCTGATTTTTTCAAAATCAATTGTAGTTTCAACCAATTCACGCAGTGGGTTGAACTGGAACGGGTTGGTCTCATAAGGCGATGCCACTCGACTCATAAAGTCCATCATGGCGTACGCTGGCGAGCCGCTAATATCCCAGTTGCCTGTCAAAACACCCAGGGGGCTGCGCTTAAAAGGGCTAAACATGGCTAAATTTGAGATCTTACACCAAAAATTCTTAAGCGCCTCACGTGCGCCCTCAGGGCCACCCTCCATAAAACCTTGAGTAAACACAACAGCGTTCATTGCGCCTGCGCTCGTACCTGAAATACCCTGAACATTGACGCGGCCGTCTTCCATGAGGTAGTCAAGTACTCCCCAGGTGAAGGCTCCATGCGAGCCGCCACCTTGCAATGCAAGGTTGATCGATTTTTTACTCATCGAGTTGTGATCCTTTGTAGTTATACTTATAAGTGAGCTAAAGAGTATTGGTTTGTACTCAAAAACTGAGAGTTAAAATCTATTACTGCGCAGTCCAGCCGCCGTCAACAGGCAGTGTAGAGCCGGTAATTGATGCCGCATGATCGCTACACAGAAATACAGCAACAGCAGCAACTTGATCCACAGTGACAAACTTTTTCGTGGGTTGTGCTTTGAGCAATACATCTTGGATAACTTGTTCTTCGGTAATACCGCGGGCTTTGGCTGTATCAGCCACTTGCTGTTCTACTAGCGGAGTCCAAACATAACCCGGAGCAATAGAGTTCACTGTGGTGCCAAACTCAGCCAGCTCTAAGCCAACAGTTTTCGTCAAACCAGCAATGCCATGCTTGGCAGCAACATAGGCCGACTTATAAGGTGAGGCGACTAAAGCGTGCGCCGAAGCTGTATTGATAATACGACCCCATCCGCGTTTTTTCATGCCAGGGATAACAGCTTTAATGGTATGGAAAGCTGATGTTAGGTTAATTGCGATGATCGCATCCCACTTATCCTCAGGGAAATCCTCGATCGGCGAGACAAACTGGATACCAGCGTTGTTCACTAGAATATCGACAGAGCCAAAAGCTTCTTCGGCCTGTGCGATCATCGCGACAATTTGCTCTGATTTAAGCATATTGGCTGGGGAAAAGAGCACCTTGGTACCAAAATCATCTTCGATTGATTTTCTTACGGCCTCATTATCTTCTGCACTACCGAGGCCGTTAATCATTACATTGGCGCCTTGCTCAGCTAAACCACGGGCTATGGCTAAACCTATTCCTGAAGAAGAGCCTGTTACTACAGCATTTTTATTTTTTAGCATGATTTATCCCACTGTAAAAGTTTATATACTGTATCAATACTACAGTTGCGGCACTCTAGTACAGTTAATTAGACAGCGATTGCATCTCTTTGGATCGCTGAGTCTGGCAAATGATACAGAGCTTTTTTACTGAAGAGCGATATTACCGCTATTTTTCTCTGAATCTCTGGGTGTGGTGCCTCAATACAAATTAGGGCCGTCTTTATGATGTTGCCTACAGCTTATCTTTTTAAGGTTTCAATCAACTTCTGGTAACTGATGCTGTAATCGACTCAATGTGTATGTTTTTTTGTTAAGGAATGAATAATGTCTGAATTAACGTTAGGTGTGCACTCTGAAACGGGAACCTTACGTCAGGTCATTGTCTGTCGCCCCGGGCTGGCGCATCGTCGCTTAACGCCGTCTAACTGTCATGCGTTGTTATTTGATGATGTGTTATGGGTCAAGCAGGCGCAGAAAGATCACGATATTTTTGTCGGTCTGATGCGTGAGCGTGGCGTTGAAGTTTTGGATGTCCATGATTTATTAGCGCAAACGCTAGAAATACGCGAAGCGCGCACTTGGATACTCGATCAGCGTATTACCTGGAATGAAGTGGGCGTTGGGATGGTGTCTGACTTGCGTGCTTGGTTGGATGAGCTGTCTGGTGTGCAGCTGGCTGAGTATTTGCTAGGTGGTTTGGATAGTGCTGACTTGCCCTTTAATCCAGTCAGCTTATTGGGCCATCATTTGGGGCACGATGGTTTGATCTTGCCGCCTTTACCCAACTTCTTATTTGCCCGTGACAGCAGCGCTTGGTTATACAGTGGTGTGACGCTCAATCCGATGTATTGGGCTGCGCGTCAGCCAGAAACATTACTCAGTGCCGGCATTTATAAATTCCACCCGAAATTTGCTGGTAAAGCTCAAGTCCTGTGGGGTGATCCATTGCAACACTTTGGCTCAGCTACCTTAGAGGGTGGTGATATCATGCCAATTGGTAATCGTACGGTATTAGTGGGGATGGGCGAGCGCAGTTCTCCGCAAGCAGTGGGGCAATTGGCGCGTGCGCTGTTTGCTCAAGGTGATGTTGACCGAGTGATTGCCTGTCAAATGCCCAAATCGCGAGCGGCCATGCACTTGGATACCGTCTTCACTTTTTGTGGTGATAATATTGTGACTGCATTTACTGAGGTCGCAGATCAAATGATTTGCTATGATCTGCGCCCAGATAATAGCGGTCGTTCACATATTTTGACTTATGACCCGCGTCATCTATTTGATGTAGTGGCTGAAGCTTTAGGCTTTGCTGCACTTGAAGTCGTGGCAACAGGTGGTGATCGTCCAGCTGATCGCGAGCGCGAACAATGGAATGATGGCAACAATGTGCTGGCGCTCAGCCCGGGTGTAGTGATGGGTTATGATCGTAACGAAGATACCAATGCAGCATTAGCGGCAGCCGGTATTGAAGTGTTGATGGTCCCCGGAGCAGAGTTGGGTCGTGGGCGTGGAGGCGGTCGTTGTATGAGCTGTCCTACGGTACGTGACCCTGTTTAATATGTGTTTTTTGCTGCAACCTTTTACCCAGCTGCTAACCAAGGAGCAGATGCATGCCTTTCAATCTTAAAAATCGTAACTTGTTAACGTTGCGCGATTACACGCCTCAAGAAATCGGATTTTTACTGAAGTTATCTGCCGATCTTAAAGCAGCAAAGTACGCAGGAACTGAGCAGCCCAGCCTGCAAGGTAAAAATATTGCGTTGATTTTTGAAAAAGACTCCACGCGTACCCGTATCGGTTTTGAAGTCGCAGCGATGGACCAAGGTGCCCGTGTGACCTACTTAGGTCCAGCGGGTAACCATATCGGTCACAAAGAGTCGGTCAAAGATACCGCGCGTGTATTGGGTCGTGTTTATGATGCGATTGAGTACCGCGGTTTTGGTCAGGAAATTGTCAATGAGCTGGCTGAATATTCCGGTGTGCCGGTTTACAATGGCTTAACTGACGATTCTCACCCAACGCAAATTTTGGCCGACTTTCTGACCATGCAAGAGCACTGCGACAAGCCATTGCATGACATTGCTTATGTGTTTGTCGGTGATACCGCCAACAATATGGGCAATAGCTTGCTGGTGGGCGGTGCGCAAATGGGTATGGATGTGCGTCTCTGCGCACCCAAAGAGTGCCAGCCTGATCAAGATATTCAAGATTATGCGCAGGCTATCGCTCAGAAAACCGGTGCGCGCATTACTATTACCGATGACATTGATGTGGCTGTAAAAGGTGTGGACTTTGTCTATACCGATGTCTGGGTGTCGATGGGTGAGCCACAAGAGAAATGGGCTGAGCGCATTGAGTTGTTGATGCCGTACCAAGTGAATGCTGCAATGATGGCAAAAACAGGCAATCCACGTGTGAAGTTTATGCACTGTTTACCAGCGTTTCACAACACTGACACTACGATGGGTAAAGAAATTCAGGAAAATTTTGGTATTGATGCAATGGAAGTGACGGACGAAGTATTTGAAAGCTCAGCGTCCATTGTGTTTGATCAAGCAGAAAACCGTATGCACACCATTAAAGCCGTATTGGTGGCAACTTTAGGATAAAAGATATGTTGGTTGTAGCAGCATTAGGCGGCAATGCCTTATTACAGCGTGGTCAGCCGTTGACCGCGCAAGTACAGCGCGAAAATGTCAAAGTGGCAGCGCGTGCTTTAGCAGAGATTGTTCGAGCAGGTCATCAGCTGGTGATTACCCATGGTAATGGCCCGCAAGTGGGTTTGTTGGCGTTGCAAAATGATGCGTATACGCCAGGTGATAGCTATCCACTGGATGTGTTGGGTGCGCAAACCGCGGGGATGATTGGTTATTTGATTGAGCAAGAGATGGAGAATGCGCTAAAGCACACGTGCCCCATCGTGACATTACTCACTCAAGTTGTCGTTGATCTTAATGACCCAGCGTTTGCCAAGCCGACTAAGTATATTGGCCCCGTTTACACTCAAGCAGAAGCCGAGGAGCGCGCGGCTAAGTCAGGTTGGAATATTGCCCAAGACGGTGATAAATGGCGCCGTGTGGTGGCTTCACCTAAACCCTTAGATATTCCAGATCTCAATGTACTGCAGCTGTTGGTTGAGCAAGGTGCAGTAGTGATCTGTAACGGTGGTGGTGGTATTCCTGTAGTGCGTGATAGCTATAATAATTTGCAAGGCATTGAAGCAGTGATTGATAAAGATCTGTCCAGTGCCTTCCTAGCCAAGCAACTCGGTGCCGATGCACTGTTGTTGCTCACGGATGTTGAAGCGGTGTATCAAGATTTTGGTACTCCTGAAGCCAAAGCATTGCAGACTTTAACCATTGCTGAAAGTGATGCGTTGAACTTGCCGGCAGGCTCCATGGGTCCAAAAATCAATGCGGCGTGCAGCTTTGCTGCATCCGGTGGCTTTAGTGCGATTGGTCGTTTGTCTGAGGCATTAGCTTTATTGTCAGGACAGGCCGGTACGCATATTGTGGCTGAACACAGCTAAGTTCGACACGGTGATGCTGTGTAGTGTTTTACTGCACAGCATTGCTGGCGCGATACTAGGCAAATGTTCTGATATATAGCGCTTCAACCTTGCTGCGCGCCCATTCGGTTTTGCGTAAAAACTTCAGTGAAGACTTCTCTGATGGATCGGTTTTAAAACAATTGACCGGTATCTGCTCGGCCAATTCTTCCCAGCCATAATGTTCAACTAAGCGATTGAGAATCACGGCTAAAGTGATGCCGTGCAATGGGTCGTGGGCGTGTGTGCTGGTCATGGTTGCGTGCTCTGTGCGGTCAATGGAGTGGCGGCATCCGCTTCTGGGTTGCCCTGCAATAGTTTTTCTATCGCTGATTCTAACTGTTGATAACGTGTTTGCCAGCTGCCGTTTACATAGAGTACCTGTTGCTGATGGCTTTCGAGCCAGTCTGCCAGTTGTTGGTGAAAGTGCTGGCGCTCAGATAAATCAGGCTGACAACGCTGATTATCCGCTTGCCACGGCATATCATCGGGGCTGAGTAAGGCAATTAAATCGTAGTGTTGTTCTTGCAGCGCTGTTTCAATCCATGCCGGACTCTGCTTAAACAAAACCTCGCTCCACAGTTTATTACTGAGTAAATGCGTATCCAGTAACAACAGTGCTGGGCGTTGTGCTCGGGCATCCAGCTCGCGTTGCAATTGTTGCTGGGCAATGGTGCTGATATCCGCATAACAGGTGTCGCGTTGTTCTTGCTCAATAAACTCGCGCACATACTCACTGACTAACGGCGCATTAAAGCGTTCGGCTAAAGCTTTGCTCAGCGTGCTTTTACCTGATGATTCAGGCCCGGTTAATACCACCATTTTCATCTTGCCCGCCTTAAACTTCAATGCCATTGCTGCCCGCTATAAACGATTCATGCTATGAGAAATAGATACCGCAGCCTAGAAATACAGTGGCGCATATTAACAGGCTGCTTGGCGAAAAGAGGCAAAACCCAATACTTAGAGTTTTGCGTAAGTTTGCATTCCTTGGCTTCGGCGCTGATTCACGGTTCATTTTTAGTTTGAGCTGTGTAAACTGCGCGGCTGATAACGGTGCGCAGCCTAGCGTATCCAATGAATTTTACAGTGTTTGGGGGTTGCAATGAATGCGGTGATTGTTGCAGTAGCGTTGATGCTAGTGCTGAGTTTGCTACGCGTGCATGTGGTGGTGTCCTTGATTATCGGCGCGGTGGCTGGTGGTTTGCTCGGTGGTTTAGGTATGCAAAGCACCTTAGCGGCCTTTCATAAAGGTCTGGGTGGCGGTGCAACGGTGGCGTTGTCCTATGCTTTACTCGGTGCGTTTGCCGTGGCGATTAGTAAGTCCGGTGTGGCGCATGCCTTAGCCGGTAAGATTTTAGCCATGGTCGGTCAGCAAGAAGGTAAGGGCACGGAAGTGGTCAAGTGGATGCTGATTATGGTGCTCTTGGTCGCGGCGATTTCTTCGCAAAATATTCTGCCGATCCATATCGCCTTTATTCCATTGCTGGTGCCGCCGTTACTTTATGTGATGAGTCGCTTGCAACTGGATCGCCGTTTAGTCGCTTGTGTGCTGACCTTTGGTTTGATTACCCCCTATATGTTTTTACCGGTGGGCTTTGGCGGGATTTTCCTGAAAGAAGTGCTGTTGGCCAACGTTGAAAAAGGTGGCGTGGATATCACCGGTATCAATGTGATGCAGGCGATGATGATTCCTGCGGCCGGTATGCTATTTGGTTTGCTGGTGGCAATTTTATTCAGCTACCGCAAAAAGCGTGTCTATCAATTGCCCGAAGAAACGGCCAATGCCAGCCCGACTCACACCTACAGTCCAAAAAGCTTATTAGCCGCTGGAGCTGCCGTGATTGCCGCTTTTGTCGTGCAACTGTGGCTGGATTCAATGATTATGGGTGCGCTGGTCGGTTTTGTAGTGTTTTCCGTATCCGGTGTGGTGCGTTGGAAAGACTCGGATGATTTGTTTACCGAAGGCATGAAAATGATGGCCATGATTGGCTTTATTATGATTGCCGCATCCGGTTTTGCTGAAGTCATGCGTGAAACCGGACAAATTCAAACCTTGGTCGATTCATCGGTAGGTATCATTGGTGATAGCAAAGCCACAGGCGCAATCTTAATGCTGCTGGTGGGTTTACTGGTCACTATGGGTATTGGCTCATCGTTTTCCACTGTGCCGATTATCGCGGCGATTTTTGTACCGTTAGCGTTGCAGTTGGGCTTCAGTCCATTAGCGATTGTCAGCTTGGTCGGCACGGCAGGTGCATTGGGTGATGCCGGTTCACCCGCTTCAGATTCAACCCTTGGGCCAACCTCGGGTTTGAATATGGACGGGCAGCACAGTCATATTTGGGATACGGTAGTACCCACGTTTATTCACTATAACTTGCCACTCTTAGCCTTTGGTTGGGCAGCAGCGATGCTGTTGTGATTGAGCAGGTTAGCACGCAGTTATTAGCCCACTGTTAAGGAGATTGCACTGATGTTGTCATCATGGCGGATTCAGAATTTTAAAGCTTGGCAGGACACTGGTGCGATTAAACTTGCACCCTTAACGGTTTTTTTTGGTGAGAACAGTGTCGGCAAAAGCAGCCTAGGTCAGCTCTTGCTGGCGCTTAAGCAAAGTGCCAAGTCCACTGCAGCACAGCCACTTGATTTTGGTGATGCGCAAAGCCTGGTTGATTTAGGCTCCTTTGCACAGAATTTACACCAAGGTCAGCTGACTGAGCCGCTGGCCTTTGAGTTGCAGTGGCAACTGGCAAAACCTTTGCTGCTGAGCAATGTTGGCCAGCAGGCTGAGATCGTCGTGGATCAGTTGCGTTTACAGGTCAGTGTCATCGCTGATCAAGCGCAGCAGCCAGAAGTGCAATCCATCAGCTATAGCGCCTATCACAACCAGCAAGAGCAGTTGAGCGTCAGTTATCACAGTGCCCAAGGTGCTGAGTTGCAGGTGCAGATTCTGCAGCCGCAAGCGCAGAGTTACAGTATTGCGCTCAAAGATGCGGTCAGCCCTGAGCGCTTTTATCAGTTGCCTGTAGCTGAGCAGCTGGATGCGCAATTTATTAGTGCATTAGCGCAGCAGACGGAAAGTGTCTTAGCTGATATTAATGCGCTGGCTGCCTTACGTGCTGCGCCTCAGCGCCAGTATGCTTGGACGGGCGAATCACCGACTGATGTCGGTCGTTCCGGTGAGTCCGTGGTAGCAGCCATTTTAGCCGCCAATGCCGAGCAACGTAGATTGCAGTTTGCCGCAGGTCAGCCAGAGCAGATCTTTGAGCAAGGTATCGCGTATTGGCTGCGACAGATGGGTGTGGCTAGTGATTTTAATATCCGTTTAGCGCCCGGCAGTGCTGATCAGTACCAAGTGCTGCTGAAAAATCATGCTGAGGCCTGTGAGGTGAATCTGGCTGATTTAGGCTTTGGTATCTCGCAGTTATTACCAGTGATTACCCAGGTGTTTTATGCCCAGCCCCATTCAACCGTATGGTTAGAGCAGCCTGAAATCCATCTGCACTCGCATGTGCAAGCCGGTTTAGCCGATCTATTGATTGCCGCAACTCAGGCGCAAGAAGCCGGACAACCGCGTAATGTACAAATCATTGTCGAGAGTCACTCCGAACACTTTCTAAATAGGTTACAAAGACGTATCGCTGAAGGAGTGATCAGTCATAAGGATGTAGCCTTGTATTTTTGCAGTCGTGCGGGCACTGAAGCGCAGATTGAATCCTTGGATGTAGACACCTACGGTGAAATTGCCCATTGGCCGGATAATCTGTTTGGTGATGAAATGACCGATATTGCTGCCCGAGCCATGGCTGCAGTGCAACGTAAACGCGAGCAGATTAAGGCAGATGCTGAGCATGCTTAAAGTCGTGATTGATACCAATGTGTTACTGGTGGCAAATCAGCAGCATGATGATATGTCGATTGAGTGTGTTGCCAGCTGTATTGAGCGTTTGCAGGCGATACAGAGCGATGGCGTTGTAGTGATTGATGATGGGTTTATTATATTAAATGAGTACCAAAACAAAACTCGCATTAACCCGCCACGCGGCGTCGGTGATGTGTTTTTAAAGTGGTTATTGCGTAATATGGGTAATCCAGCACAGGTTGAAATGGTCAGTGTGACTTTAACCGATATTGATATTTATGCTGAGTTTCCCGATCAAGCCTTACAGCATGAGTTTGATCCGCCGGACCGTGTTTTTCCGGCGGTGGCTAATGCACACCCTGATAAACCGACTATTTTGCAAGCTGCAGACTGTAAGTGGATTGATTGGTGGCCGGCCTTAGCTGAGCACGGTATTAAAGTTAAATTTTTGTGTGCTGCCGATGCGCAGCGCTTTTATAAAAATAAGTTTCCAAGGCAGCGGCACGTTCCAGCCCCTGCTATGCCCAGAGAGTAAATAGATGTCAGATTTTTTTCGTTTTCCCCACACCCCGCATATTGATTGGTTGGGTGAGGGCATGCCACGTGATGATAAAGTTCTTAATGAAGCTGAAGTTGAGGCAATATTAGCCCAGCCGTTACGCATTGAAGAGAAACTTGATGGTGCTAATCTGGGTATCTCTATGCGTGAAAATGGCGAACTACGCGCGCAAAACCGTGGTCAGTATCTTTTAGAGCCTTATGCCGGCCAGTTCTCGCGCTTAACCTCGTGGTTGGCTCAACACCGTTATGCCTTATGTGATAACTTAACCAGCGATGTGATTTTATTTGGCGAGTGGTGCGCAGCGCGTCACTCACTGGATTACGATAACTTGCCGGATTGGTTTGTGGTGTTTGATGTTTACGACCGCACCGAGCAGAAGTTTTGGAGTTGTGAGCGCCGTAATGCCTTGGCTGCCAAAATGGGTTTAGCTGTGGTACCCACATTGCAACAAGGCGAGACCACGTTAGATGAATTAAAAGCATTACTCAACAGTGCCTGCAGTCAATACCGTCAAGGTACGCCTGAAGGTATTGTGATGCGTCATGACTCAAAAGACTGGTGTGAAGCGCGTGCCAAATTAGTGCGTGCTGACTTTGCCCAGTCCATTGAAGAGCACTGGCGCAGCCGAGCCATTGAGTGGAACGATGTACGCGTGCAAACCGCTGAAGACTTTGAATAAGTCACGGTCGTAGCCAGTACGCACTTATAGACATTCTGAGTGATATGGATAAGGGGTTAGAGTACATGTCAGAGTCAACCCGTTCGTTAGGGCCCGTTGAACCTCAAGATACTGCTAACCCGCCTGCTGTTACATCCACTCAGGATGGCGTAGCCGAAGGGCGGGTGACCAAGATTCGTGGTGGTGTGGTCGATGTGTTTTTTACTGACCAGATACCGCGCATTCAAGACCTGCTTTACGCGGGCGACTTGGCCTTAGAAGTGGCTTCGCTATTGGATAATGGCACCGTGCGCTGTATCGCTTTAGCACCGGTGCGCGGTATGGGCTTAGGTATGCCTGTGCGTGCCACTGGAGCACCGATTCAAGTGCCGGTCGGCGAAGCTGTATTGGGCCGCATGCTTAATGTGTTTGGCCAAGCCATTGATGGTAAACCTGAACCTACAGCCGCGGCACGGCGCTCCATCCACCAGCCACCACCACCATTAGAAGAGCGCGTTGTCCATAGCGCCATTCTGGAAACCGGTATTAAAGCCATTGATTTACTCTCGCCGATTGAGCGCGGTGGTAAAACAGGGCTGTTTGGTGGTGCTGGGGTGGGTAAAACCGTTCTGATTACTGAATTGATTAACAACACCGCCCAGCATTACAAAGGCGTGAGCCTATTCTGTGGGATTGGTGAGCGCTCGCGTGAAGCCGAAGAGCTGTATCGTGAAATGGGCGACGCCGGTGTGCGTGATAACACTGTGATGCTGTTTGGTCAGATGAACGAAGCGCCCGGCGTACGTTTTTTGGTGGGTAAAACCGCGCTGACCATGGCTGAGTATTTCCGCGATGATTTACAGCAAGACGTGCTCTTATTGATTGATAATGTGTTCCGCTTTGTGCAAGCCGGTTCTGAAGTGTCCGGCCTGTTAGGGCGCATGCCATCGCGCGTGGGTTATCAGCCGACGCTGGCGACTGAGTTGGCCTCCTTACAAGAGCGTATTACTTCAACCCGTAAAGGCGCTATCACCTCGATTCAAGCGGTGTATGTACCTGCGGATGACTTTACTGACCCAGCTGCGGCGCATATTTTCTCGCACTTATCGGCTTCTGTAGTGCTCTCGCGTAAACGTGCCAGTGAAGGTTTATATCCCGCGGTTGACCCCTTGGGTTCGACTTCAGTGATGCTCACCCCTGCAGTGGTGGGGCAGCGTCATTATGATATTGCCCGTGCCGTGCGCCGTACTTTGGCTGAATATGAAGAGTTGCGCGATATTATTGCCATGCTGGGTTTGGAAGAATTATCCACAGCTGACCGCGCTGTAGTGGCTCGCGCACGTCGTCTGGAGCGCTTTTTAACCCAGCCCTTCTTCTCGGCAGAATCCTTTAGTGGCGATGCCGGTCAGCGTGTTTCCGTCGAAGATACCTTGGCCGGTTGCGAGTATATCTTGCAGCAAACCGAGTTTGACGATGATGAAATGGACTACTACATGATCGGTGCCTTGCCTAAACATAAGGCGCCGGTATGAGTCAGACCCAGCTGATGCAAGTGAGTCTGCGTTTGCCCACGCGCTTACTCTTTAGTTGCGAGGCAAAAAAAGTCTTTGCTGAAGCAGAAAATGGTGCTTTTGCCATGCTGCCCAATCACACCGATTTTGTCACGGCTTTACCGCCGTCGGTGTTGGTGATTACCGATGCTGATGATCAAGAGCTGTTTTTTGGTATTGATCAAGGCATCTTAGTCAAACACGGCCATCAGATTGATATTGCTGTGCGCCGTGGTGTGCAAGGTGAAGATTTGGTCACTTTAAATGACACCATTCAAGCCACTTTTATGGAAGTGGATGAAGATGAACGTGTAGCACGGACCGCCTTATCTAAGCTTGAGGCAGGGATTGTGCGACGCTTTAGTGATTTAAGGAAACCGCAGACATGACGGATAAAGATAAAACCGCCAATGCCATTCGCCGCCGTTCTGAACGTATGCAAAAGGCGCGCAATGAGCCCAAATACAGCCCGCTAAATGGACTGGGTGTGTTTGGAGTGATTGGCTGGTCGATTGCGATTCCTACGGTGGGCGGTGCTTTTTTAGGCGTGTGGTTAAATCGTGTGGCCCCGCAAAGCTTTTCTTGGCCCATTGCCTTAATACTCGGCGGTGTGGTGGTCGGTGCTATGGTGGCGTGGAGCTGGATTGATAAAATACGTGATCAGTAAGCGCTATGCTGCGCGCACGAGCGTGCAAATGGAGAGTTTGAGTGATTAATATAGATACCAGTGCCGTGCTGCTAGGTTTCGCCATTGGCGTGCCGATGAGTGTGCTGTTTTTTTGGGGCCTCAATTGGGGTATGCAGCGTGCCTTAGTCTCGCCGCATCCCGGACGTTTACTGGTGCTGAGCTTTTTTGTGCGCTTGGTGCTATTGCTGGCTGTGGGTTTTGGCTTAACCGCACTCAACGGTACGCTCTGGGCCTTGGCCGGTTATATGATCGCTTATATCATTGTGCGAGTCGTGACTGTGATACGTGCAGAGATTAAACCCAAGACAGCAGCCGCAGAACAGGAGGGCGTATAAATGCAGCTCACACCTGATCAGAATATTGTTTTTAACATCGGCAGTTGGGGCGTCAACGCCACCATTGTCAATACCTGGATTGTCATGGCCTTACTGGTCGGTATCTCAGTGTTGGTCACGCGTAATATGCGTGCTGATACTGCTCCTGGACGCTGGCGCAGTGCCTTAGAGTTGATTGTGACTTTGATCCAAGGGCAGATTGAAGAAGTGACCCGTAGCGGCGCACGCCATGTGCTGTATTTTGCCGGTACCTTATTTCTGTTTATCGCTTTATCAAATTTGCTCACAGTGATCCCAGGCTTTGATACGCCGACCTCTTCGCTCTCGACCACAGTGGCGTTAACCATCTCGGTGCTGGTGGCGATTCCGTTATTCGGGATTGTGAATGGCGGTGTCCGTCAATATCTGCGTACCTTTATTGAACCCTCGATTATTATGTTGCCGTTTAATATTATCGGTGAGTTTTCTCGGGGTATTTCGCTGGCCATTCGTTTATACGGCAACGTGATGAGTGGTGCAGTGATTGCAGCGATTTTGTTAAGTATCGCACCGTTCTTTTTCCCCGTGTTAATGGATATGTTGGGCTTGTTAACCGGCCTAATCCAAGCCTATATCTTTGCTATTTTAGCCACTGTATATATTTCATCTGCTATGGCAGACCCCTCTGAAAATAAGTCTGAAAAGGATAAATAACTATGACCGATCTTGCGCTTATTGCGGCCATCTCGATTTTTACCGCAGGTTTTACCATTGCAATTGGCTCACTCGGCCCTGCGTTGGGTGAAGGCCGTGCAGCCGCTGCAGCTATTGCTGCGATTGCTCAGCAACCGGATGCGGCACCGACACTTTCACGTACGCTGTTTGTGAGTTTGGCGATGATTGAATCCACCGCTATTTACTGCTTTGTGGTGGCGATGATTCTTATCTTTGCTAACCCATTCTGGGATGCCATGCAGGTGGCAGCAGGAGCTTAAGGCTTATGTCGATTGATTGGGTAACAGTACTGGCACAAATTGCTAACTTTTTGCTGTTGTTGTGGCTGCTCAAGCGTTTTCTCTACCGTCCGATTTTGGATGGTATTGATGCCCGTGAAGCCGCTATTGCGAAGCGTATGAGCGATGCTGATCAAGCAAAAAAAGAAGCTAAAGCGGCAGAGAATCAGTATATAAAGCAGCGTGCACAATTGGTCTCTGATCATGACGCCTTGCTGGAAAAAGCCTTAGAGGAGACTGAGGATCAGCGTGCTGGCTTATTGTCTGATGCGCGCAGCAAACTGCAGCAAGAGCAAAAGGATTGGCGCAAACACCTTGAGCATGAGCGTGAAATTTTTAATAAACGCTTAGAGCAAACCGGCTCAGAGGCATTATTGCAATTGACCCGCAAAGCGCTGCAAGACTTGGCCGATGAAAAGATCGAAGACGCTATTGTGCGTCATATCGGTAAGCAATTGCAGCCGATGGCCGCTGAATTAGTGCAGGCATCGGCAGGCAGTCAGCAGGCTGAGGTCACTACGCGTGATGCGCTATCAGCTGACACACAAGCACTGTTGCACACTGAAGTGCAGCGTTGGTTGCCAGAGGTGAAACTGACGTTTGTCACCGATGCACAGCAGTCACCGGGCTTGGTGATGCAAGTCGGTGGTGCGCAAGTGGCATGGACCACGGACAGCTATATGGATGAGTTGGCAGAATTGCTGATTCAGCATGCATCCAGCGCTGTATCTGCGCGCTTAACCAGCGATAGCCGCTAAGGGAAATGATATGAGTGCGCTTGATAACATGACACCGCAGCAATCTGAGCACAATTTTGATGCTTGGGTTGAAGGGATGGTCAATAGCCCTGCGCCGACACCGGTATTAATCGAAACAGGTACCGTGACTGAAGTCGGTGACGGTGTAGCGATTGTCTCAGGTTTAGCCCGTGCTTTGGCCGATGAGTTGCTGGTGTTTGCTAGCGGCGTGCAAGGCATTGTGCTTGACTTGGAGCCCGGTCGTTTAGGCGTAATCTTGCTCGGGCCATCGGAGCAAGTGCGTCAGGGTGAAACCGTCTATCGCACCCGTAAAGTGGTTAGCGTGCCGGTGGGGCCTGCGCTGTTAGGACGGGTGGTTGATGCGATGGGCCGTCCGCGCGATACCTTAGGCCCGATTGCGGCGGTGGCTGAGCATCCGATTGAAGCTGAAGCACCGAGCATTCTCAATCGCACGCCGATCTTTAGACCGTTGGCCACAGGGCTTAAAGCCATTGATGCGGCGATTCCAGTGGGGCTGGGTCAGCGTGAGCTGATTATTGGTGACCGCCAAACCGGTAAAACCTCCATCGCCATTGATACCATGCTCAATCAGGCGCGTACTGATGTGTTGTGCATCTATTGTGCGATTGGCCAGCGTGGTGATGCCGTGGCGCGGGTGATTCGTGCGCTGACTGACGGCAATATGCTCTCGCGCAGTATAGTCATGAGTGCTGGTGATGAAGAAGCGCCGGGGTTGGCCTATATCGCGCCTTATGCGGCGATGACCATGGCTGAGTATTTCTCCGCGCAAGGTAAAGATGTGTTGATTATCTTTGATGATATGACCCACCACGCGCGCTCTTATCGAGAACTGTCATTATTGCTGCGCCGTCCACCGGGTCGTGAAGCTTTTCCGGGTGATATTTTCTACGTGCATGCACGCCTGCTCGAGCGTTCTGGACAGTTTGGCCCTGATATCGGTGGCGGTTCGATTACCGCGTTGCCGGTAGTAGAAACCCAAGCTGGAAACCTCTCCGCCTATATTCCCACCAACCTGATTTCCATTACCGATGGACAGATTTATCTGTCACCGCAGTTGGTGCGTAAAAACCAATTCCCTGCGGTGGATTTAGGTTTATCCGTTTCACGCGTCGGTAGTAAAGCGCAGAACCGTACTTTACGCGCGGTGTCGGGTAACTTGCGCGTGACTTTGTCGCAGTTTGAAGAGTTAGAAGACTTTGCTCGCTTTGGTACACGTCTGGATGATGCCACCCGCGCTCGTTTAGCCCGTGGTAGCGCGGTGCGTACAGCCTTACGTCAAGCCGAGCGCGATCCGATGCCAGCAGTTGAGCAACTTGCTGTATTGGTTGCGGCGATGGAAGGGATGTTTGATGCCTTTAGCGAGCAGCAGATTAGCGCAGCCATGCGTTTAGTGCGTGATGCGGCACAGCAAAATCTGGCGGTGATTGAGCAACGTATTGCTGATAACAAAAACCTAGAAGATGAGGACCGCGAGTTGATGATCACCTCAGCACGCGATGCCTTACGTGACTTTGTTGTATCCGCTCAAGGTGCAGGGGAGTGAGGGCTTAAATGGCACAAACTCTAGAGCATCTCACGCGTAAAAATGACACGCTGACCAGTATTCGCGGCATCGTGCATACGATGAAAACCCTATCAGCGATTAATGCCGCGCCTTACGAGCAAGCGGCGCAATCAATCGAGTCCTATCATCAAACCCTGTTGCAAGGGCTAGCGGCCTTTGTCTATCGCACCGGCGGCGTGAGTTTGCTGACTGAATCAGTCAAACCCAATACGCGCTTGCTGGTGGTGTTTGGTTCGGACCATGGTTTGTGCGGTAACTATAATGAACTGCTGGCTGATACCGTCACGGCCTATAACAAAAGCGAGCCGATGGCCAAGCAGTATATTCTCTGTATTGGCTCACGCATGAGTAATGCTTTATTGGAGCAAGAGCTGACTCCAGATGTGGTATTACTGCCGCCGGCTTCCGCCGATGGAGTGGGGCGCTTAGCCGGTGATATCGTTACCCGTATTGAGCGCATGGGCCGTGGCCAGCCTTTAGCGCATCTTGCTGTGACTTTGGTGTTTACTCAGCGTGCTGAGCATGGCTATCAAGAGTCGGTGACGCGCCCTTTGTTGCCCTTAGCTAAAACCTTATTGCAGCCCCAGCAACGCTGGGAGTCACGCTCATTGCCGGACTACAGCATGGATGCCGAAGCGCTGCTGGCGTCTTTGATCCGCAACCATGTGTTTGCCAGCGTGTTCCGCGCCTCAGCCGAAGCCATGGTCACAGAGAACGCCACACGCCTCGCTTTAATGCAGCAGGCCGAGCAATCTGTGGACGAGCAGTTGGATACGGTTAAACAAGACCTCAGCAACGTGCGCCAAGACGAAATCACCAATGAGTTGATGGATATCGTCATCGGCCATTTAGCCAAGATATAGCAAGAGTCGGATGTAGGTCATGGCGGGCACAAGTGCCCGCCCTACGATTTTTGCAAACCTATGCCCAAACCGGTCATCGCATGTGTAAATCTCGGCCATGCAAACCATCTACGAACCCGTAGGGTGGGCATTTATGCCCACGCGGTACACATCCCCAACAAATACGCATATATCCACAAGAATATTGCGCATACCCAAACCGGTCATGGCATGCATAAATCTCGGTCATGCAAATCATCTACGAACCCGTAGGGTGGGCATTTATGCCCACGCGGTACACATCTCCAACAAATACGCATAAATCCACAAGAACGATGCGCATACCCAAACCGGTCATCGCATGTGTAAATATCGGCCATGCAAACCATCTACGAACCCGTAGGGTGGGCATTTATGCCCACGCGCTCTCTGCATCATAATGTGCAAATGGTTCAGGTGTTTTATTGTCTGCAAGTGCTGTCGCAGGTATGACCAGCTCTTACAAAAGCGCTTATGCACGTGACTTACACGACTGCCATATGTCCATGTGTTTTTATGCCTTAATCCTGCAATTCCAACCAAATCGGGGCGTGGTCTGAGGGTTTTTCCATGGCGCGCAGTTCGTAATCAATACCGGCGTTGAGCAAGCGCGAGCGCAGTACGGGGGTTGTCATAATCACGTCGATACGCAGGCCACGCTTGGGCGTGTCTTCAAAGCCACGGCTGCGGTAGTCAAACCAGCTAAAGCGGTCATCTACGGTCGGATGCAACACGCGAAAACTATCCTCTAAGCCCCAGTCCTTGAGCTTTTGCAGCCACTCACGTTCCTGTGGTTGAAAGCTACACTTGCCGGTTTGTAACCAGCGCTTAGCGTTTTTCTCGCCAATGCCGATATCACTGTCTTCAGGTGAGATATTAATATCGCCCATCACCACCAAAGCATCTTCCGCGCTAAAGCGTGTTTCCAGTAAGTTCTGCAAATCAGCATAGAACTTCTCTTTGCCCGGAAACTTAGTTTCGTGCTTAATATTTTCGCCTTGCGGGAAGTAGCCGTTCATGACTGTGATGGGATTACCTTTGCTGTCCGCAAATACACCCCAAATAAAGCGGCGCTGGGCGTCTTCCTCGTCGCTGGGGAAGCCTTTGTGGATTTCCAGGGCTGGTAAACGCGATAACAACGCCACACCATAGTGGCCTTTTTGCCCGTGGTAATAGACCTCGTAGCCTAAGTCACGCACCATTTGTTCGGGGAATTGTGAATCATCGACTTTGATTTCTTGCAGGCCAATCACATCCGGTTGATGGATGTTGATCAGCTCCGCCAGTTGGTGAGGACGGGCGCGTAAGCCGTTGATATTAAAAGATATGAGTTTCATAAGAGCCTTTGTTTAAGTCTGGATGCGACCAGTCTAAAACACTCAGGCGTGAAGGGTAAGTCTTAAGCGGGATTAGCAGGGGAGAGCGGCATATGAAACACATGGCAAGAGCGCGCTATAGCGAATGAACCCCGTTGAGTCTGAGTGATCAACGGGGATTACTATTATTTGTTCTGCTTCACCACGCCTGGCAGATTATCCAGCTGCGAGGTGAGGAAGGAGCTGGTGCTGTTGAGTTGCGAGACCAGCGAGTCCATGGCGTTAAACTGGGTAAATAAACGCGCTTCCAGCTTAGTGATACGTGCGGCTAATGTTTCGCGCTCTGCATCCACACTGGATAGCGTGTTGTTCAGTGATTTAGTACGGCCCGCCAATAAACCATCGCTGTCAGTGTAAGGCTTGACCTTGCTTTCCATGCGCGCCATTAAGCCTTTATCACCGGTAAAGAAATCCTTCACCTGATCAAAATTATTATCAACCGCGCTATTCATCTTGCCTGTGTCGACCGCCAATTTACCGTCGCGCTGGGTGGTGATCCCCATATCTGAAAGCATACGAATGCCTTCGGCGTTACTCGGTGAAGTCAATTCACTGCGCATGGCACTCATAAATGAACGCACCGAGGAGTCACCGACTAAAGCGCCGACCACTGGTTTTTTATCATCACCGCCAACTGCAGTCACACCCGTCAGGCTGTTGACGCTGTCAAACATAGTGTTATAAGCATCAACAAAATCAGTAACAGCTTTACGCACGCCGCCTTTGTCTTCGCTGACACCTAGGTTGACTGTTTCCAGTTTCTCTAATGCTTCAGCGGACTGTGCTTTGTTGAGCGTCAGAGTGACGCCTTCGATGGCATCGTCAATGGTGTTGCTGGCGCTGCTCATGTTAATGCCGTCAATGGCAAAGTTGGCATCTTTGGAGTAGCTGATTACGCGCGCTGCATCATCGGCTGGCGTTGCTTCCGAGCCTTCTACCGGTGGGGTAAAGGCGAGCTTTTTCAAGTCAGCAGACGCATCGTCCGATACGGTGACGCTAATATCATTGCCCGCGCCAGAGGTGTTTGAGCTGAGCACTAAGCGTGAGCCGCCACCTTTGGGATCGCTGATAATGCTGGCGCTGAGGCCGCTGTCTTTACCGGCGGCATTAATCGCATCGCGCACATCACTGAGGCTGGCATCGGTGAGATCAATATCCAGTGCTTCTTCACCGACGTTAATGGTCAGGGTGCCGCTGCCTAAACTGTCGCTGGCATTGGCTGTACTGGCCAGAGCGACTTTACTGCTTTGCGCCAAGTTCATCACTTGCACATTGTATTTGCCAGCGGTTGCGCTGGAGTCGGCTTTAATGCTGACTGTATCGGCAGAGCTCGATGTGGCGCTGCGTTTTTCAAATAGGGATGGATCGTTGAGTTTGCCGAGCGCAGTTTGGAAGGTCGACAAGGCACTTTTGAACTGTCCCAGCGCTGAGACTTTATTGGTGGTGGTTTTTTCCAGCCGATCAAGTTGCGCGGTTTTCGGTGCACTTTCTGCATTCGATAACGCCTTGACCATGCCGCTGATGTCCATGCCTGAACCAATTCCGTTAATTGCCATAACCTTACCCTCTGCGACCCTTTGTTGACGCGTCGCTAGTCGAAAATGAAGATGCGCAGTAGCTAAGCAGTTTGTATGCCAGTTCGCGCGTATCCAACGACACTTATTCCCTTATCGCTGTATAACATCCTTAACTGCAGTGTACGCGTTTATGCTTTACCGCTAAAGAGTACACTACGAATCTCTGACAGATTTTCCGCGAGGCGCAAGGCTTCTTCGGAAGGGATCTGCCGAATCACCTCGCCCGTGGCGATTTCGGTGACTTTAACCACCATGCGGCTGCTGTCATCGTGCAGTTGAAACTGCAGATTGTATTGTGCCGACTGGACATAATCTTGCATATCCGCCACCGCGGCGAGCACTTGCTCACGCTCCGGTTCGGCCATGCTGGTATTTGTGCGCAACTCGGTCACCAACGTGGCGCTGGTTGCTGCGGGTGTGTCATTGGGTTTGGCTGTGCTAGCTAATGCATCCAGCCCAGCTCTGCTGTTCAGCGATCCCATATCCATGGATAGTCCTCCAAATAGAAAAACGGGGGAAGGGTTATCCCTTCCCCCGTTGGGTCACAACTGACTGACCTTAGCCTAACAGGCTAAGAACCGCCTGTGGCAACTGGTTGGCCTGGGCTAACATCGCAGTACCGGCCTGTTGCATAATCTGGTTTTTCGCCAGGTTAGCCGACTCAGCTGCGTAGTCAGTGTCCATAATACGACCGCGTGAAGCTGACGTGTTCTCAGCAACGTTTTGCAAGTTACTGATAGTGGACTCAAAGCGGTTTTGTACCGCACCGAGCTTGGCACGCTCGCTATCAATTTGCTGCATAGCACCGTCTAGCACTTGAATCGCTTGTTGCGCGCCTGCTTCAGTGGTGATGTCAAGGTTGGCCACAGATGATTCTTGGCTCACCGCAGCAGTTTTACCTGCCTCTAAGCCCAGTGCCGCTAAGCCTGTGCCTGCTGAGCCGTCTGCAACAGTGAAGTCGTTTTGTGAGAACAGGCTCAGCGTACCATCTTCATTCTTGCTTGCGCTTACACCCGTACTTGCAGTGTTAATTGCAGTCACGATGGACTCCATATCGCTGCCTTTAGCCAGCTTCACTTCAGTACCGTTCATGATCACTGATGTGTTTTCTTTCAGTGTTGCTGCGGTGTTACCTGAGCTTAAACCCAGTTGTTTTAACGCGCCGCCATCGACGTCAGCGAGCTTAATATCAGAACCGTCTTTTGAGGTCAGAGTGATACGGCCATTTTCAATGGTACCGCTGACGTTTTCATCTGTTTTTGTTTTAATAGCACCTAAAATTGTATCTAAGCTATCGTTTGCGCCAACCTCAACAGTTTTTCCGTTGACGGTGAAGTTGCCGGCAGAAATAACAGTAGTATCAGCGTCTGCTGAACCAGCTTTGGCGAAGTTGGTGCTGTCTGCTGGAGCCGCCAGGCCTGAATCTCCCACAGTAAAGTCAGCTAGTTCAATATCTTTAGTGGCGTTGCTAAAAGTAAGCTCACTATCTGCATTAACCGTAACTGTATAGCCATGCTCGTTACTAGTTGTATTGATTTTTTCTGCAAGTGTCTTTGCTGTATCTGTAGAACCAACTGATATATCAGTCCCATTAATTGTTAGGGTTTCGTCACCAGTTGGTGCTGTAAAAGCTAGAGCAGCACTAGTTCCAGCCTGAGCAATTTGATTGCCAACAATCTTCGTTTCAAGACCTGCAGCCGCTTCACCTGCTACAGTCGCACTACTATGCGAGCCACGCAGTGCGCCCGCGCTCACATCACTTAAACCAAATGACACAGTTTCGTTAGCGCTGGCGCCAATCTGGAAGCTGGTATTGCCCATATCGCCGTTCAGCAGTTTTTGACCACCAAAGGTGGTGGTTTCTGCAATACGCGTCAGCTCACCTGACAGCGAGTTGAACTCTTGCTGCAGTGCAGTACGCTCTGAATCACTGTTTGAACCGTTTGCAGATTGCAGTGACAGGTCACGCATACGCTGCATGATGTTGGTGGATTCTTTCATCGCACCTTCAGCCGTCTGTGCAATCGACACGCCGTTACTGGCGTTCTTTACTGCAACTGACAGACCGTTGATTTGGCTGGTCAGGCGGTTAGAAATTTGCAGGCCGGCAGCGTCATCTTTTGCGCTGTTGATTTTTGAGCCTGAAGCGAGACGCTCAAGAGAAGTGGACAGTGCACTGGTAGAACCACCCAAGGTGCGCTGTGCGTTCAAGGAAGCAACGTTAGTATTTACTGTTAAAGCCATGGGTAATTCTCCAATTTTACTGAAATATTGTTTGCTTGAGGTTTAAAGCACTTAATGTGCCAAGTTGGTCAAGCATCCACAATGTTGTTCTAATTTCTATATCGGCGCGGTTGCGTGGAGCTTTAGTGTTTTTTTGAAAAAGATTTTCGCCGCGCTTGTGTTTGATGTCGAAGCCGATGTTGCTGATTGCCTAGGTTATCGGGCAGGGGGTGCAAAGCTTTAATAAAAATGGGTGAAAAGTCAGAATATAAAAAATTGACGCTTTTGCAGGGCTAGGTAACTGGCTAATAGTACACAGCGACCGCTTCAGCTTTTTTCGCTAACTTAGTTATTACTCTTGCCTAGTTTGCACAGTGCCAAAGAGTTGGCGGTTGTAGCGTGGCATGAGCTTTCGCTCTGCTGCGTGGCACTTATTGTATAAGTTCAGGCTCTCGGATTCACTTGTAAAAGGTTTTGCCGCTATTTTAGCGCTGACTTAACTCTGTCTGAAAAACTAAATTAGCCATGTCTATAGGTTTTTTTATGGGTGTATTACTACATTTCTGGCTTAGAAGTTCAGTGTTATTTAATGGGCTTCCATCGGAAAACTGACGCTATATCTCATTAGGAGGTAGTCGAAAATCAGTGTTTGATTAGGATTTTAATATTGCCCTATTGATACTGTTTTTTATGGTATATTAATATTTTATTTATTGTTAATCTGGAGTAAAATATGGCGCGCCCATTAGGTAGCAAAAATAAAACACCGCAAGAGTTAAAAGTTGATGCCGAAATACTTAAGCGAAAAGCTGAAATTATGGTGCTTGAGCAAAAGAAAAAAGAACTGAAAAAAGAACGGCAGTCTTAATAAGGAAATTTACTATGGCAATTAAACACGTAGGTATATGTCCGTTTTGCATATCCACAGTAAAACCTGTTGTTGTTGAGGGGAATTTGGTTCGACGCGATGTTTGTGAGTGCCCAGAGTGTCACGAAAAAATTCTTATCTGTAGGAGCCCTGGTTGTACTGGTTATGCGAAATCAGGAGCTATTTATGATGATGAATTATGTCCAGAGTGTACGGAAAGTATAGCTAGCGGAACGGGTGAGGTTCTGAAGTATGGGTTAATTACAGTTGCTAGTGCAATAGGTGCGGCTGTAGTAGCAAAAGCAACAGATAAAAGCTGAAATTTATTCTAAAATATACATTGCTAGAAGACTGTTATTCCCTCAGGGTTATTTAAAGGAAATTAAACCATGTCATGTAGTGCTTGTGGTGCGGGAAACCATACTCTCAGAAATTGCCCTAATGTTTCGCGTTGTTCTATATGTGGTAAATCTGGTCATAACGCTCAAACTTGTCCCGCTGCGCGAAGATGCAGTATTTGCCAAGGTAGAAATCACGATGCTAGAAACTGCCCTATGAAAAATAAATAGTTTAAAATGGTTCTATTAGGTTGAGATTACAGCAACATATTTCATCTTTTTCTGGCTGTTTTTTTGCTAATAAGAATTCGATGTGGCTAGGTTTTCATAAAGGTACTGGTTTTTAATTTTACGATATATTTATAGTGAGGTTTAATATATGTCCGAAATGTTATTGGATATTATGACTTTAACAGCGAGAGAGCTAACAGAAGTCAAGCTTAATGAGATTATTTCTAAAAAAGGCTCTTTTACATTGATTGGTGTTAAAGATGTTTCTATTGCGGTAAGAAGAATTGAAGCTGCTATAGAGAAACAAAATCTAAGGTGTCGTGTCTATACAGAGTACAGAAGCGCGGTATTAGCAGGTATGGCTATACCAACTGGCATAACTCAGGTTGCGGGCTTTGCTACTGCTGCTGGAATCGCAGCACATAATCTAGTTACAATAAATCCTGATTATGAAATAGGAAAGAATAAGGTATCAAATAGCTTGACAGTTATTTTTAAAAAATAATTTTAAGTAATTGTTATTATTGAGTATATTAAGAAAGTATATTTAAATTGTGGTTTGCTGGTCAATAAAATAACGCCTACCAAGAGATAAGTTGATGCTGTTTTATGGCGACAATCGCTGCTGTTTAATGCGATTGTCGCGATGATCCTAGCAGCTCATCGTCACTACGTCGGCATTCATCTGCTTTAGTGGGTGGGATGTGCTCGTTTGATTTGGAATGCCAAGGTCGATGAAGCATGAATACCTGTCACCGGTATGCGTAATGAGATGGAGCGACATACCCAAGATTTTGTCATCTGTTTAACAGCAGAGTCGCTTAAGGCGTTTGTTGCGCTGCATGCTTCACTCGTACAATTTCTACAATTTGAGCATCTGTCAGAACGCGATAAAACACAATGTAATTAGGATGCACTATCAGTTCACGCAACCATTCTGGCAGCCCTGGTCGTCCACGCTTGCCGAGTTCAGGGTTGGTTGCGAGGAGCTTAGTTTTGTTACGTAACTCGTGTGCAAAGCTCTTTGCTCGAACTGGGTTTTCTTTGCTGATGTAGCGCACAATGGCGCGCAGGTCATCGAGAGCCATTGCCCGCCACTCAATACTGTAAGGCGTGCTTGTCATGCCTGTCATGCCTGTTGCATTTTGGTCAGAGACGCAATTTCAATATCCATGTCATTCATCGCATCTTCATCGCTCACGTTCGGTCGAGAATCGTCAAGTGATGCTTGAATTTCACCGGCTAACCACTCGTTGTATGCCGCCGCTTCGTGGGCGACGCGCATTGCACTACCCCGACTTTCTCTGCTGCGAGACATGTCTTTTTGATTGGGGTTCCAGTGAGTTGCGTCGATCTGAACGATTAGGATGCCAATATCGCGCAAAACGTTAAGGGCGGTAGATGGGTTTCCAAAGCTGCGCACCTCAGAGCTTCGTGCTTTTGATAAGTACGCTCCTTTACCGCTGCGGGTGTCGATCTGAATATAGAACCCGTTGTCTTGGCCTTTAAGCGTAATGCCTTTGATACCACCAGCGCTGGTGGTGGCGCGTAATTGTTCTAATGTCATGCTTTGCATAGTTCACCTCGGCATCTAGCTGTATGGTTTCTATCATAAGTGTGTGCGCTTGATAGCCTGTATGCAAGCAGGAATGTTTCCGTATGTAAGCCAGTGACGATTATTGAACAATTTGCAGTAACGCTTCTTGTGCAAGGGTATTCATACTTTTACCTGACGCTTTAGCAGCAATTGCAATTTTTTCGTGCAGGTCAGTGGGAATACGAAGATTAAACTTGCCAGAATAATGGCGTTTAGGCTCAATGTTTTTTTCACGGCACACTTCTAGGAAAACCGTTAATGAGTTTTTAAACTCAGTTTTTAATTCTTGTGGTGTAGAGCCATAAAAATCAGCACTACCATTTAAACCTAAAATTTCAGGGCTCTTGTTTTAGAAGCAGTTGTGTTGCCAAGCATTGCCTATAACTATATTTTTCTTGTCAGAAACCTTATACTTATTTCTGACAAGAGGGGCGATTATGAAACCTTTACATGAAGTTATTATTGAATACTTATCTTCGTTACCTGCGGGCAGCGTTGTTGCGCCTAAGCTTTTTTTGCATCTGGGCAGTCGTGCAGCTGTTGACCAAGCGCTAAGTCGGCTGGTTAAGTGCGAAAAGTTAATACGTGTTGCACGCGGACTCTACACAGCGCCTGTGCACGGCCGTTTTGGTACGCGCGCACCTGCGGCTGTGAAAGTGGTTGAGTCGTATGCGCAGCTCAGTGGGGAAACGATCAAGCCCCACGGTGCGAGTGCTGCAAACCATCTGGGTTTGACCCAGCAAGTACCTGTGCGCGAGGTGTATTTAACCTCTGGTAGAACCCGCACGCTCACATTAGGCCGCTCTGAAATTTTGCTAAAACATGCACCTTCTTGGTTGCTCAGTGCCGGAGAAGCAGCGCGAGCACTGCAGTGGGTGGGTGAAGAGCATGCCGGATCTGCTGTGAAAAAAGCTCGACGAGTGATTCCTGGCGACCAGTGGTTGCAGCTTGTTAGCTCTAGGGCGTGTTTACCCAGCTGGATGGCTAAAGCGGTCGCGCAGGAGGCAATGAGTGTCTGAGTCTTACTTCTCACTTTCTAGCAACGAGCAGCAAGAAGCGCTTCAGTACGCTAGCGCTCAATCAGGTCGGCCTGTTCATCTGCTAGAAAAAGATCTTTGGGTCGTTTGGACTCTTAAAGCACTGTTTGAATCGTCAGCCGGAGCAGATTTAACTTTTAAGGGTGGTACTTCTTTATCAAAAGCTTATAAATTAATTGATCGGTTCTCAGAGGATATCGACCTGACCTGTAATATATGCAGACTGATTCCAGGTAGAACGAGCGAGCACGGTGAATTGCCCAGCAATCGCAGCCAAGCAAAAAAGTGGGTTAAAGATATTAACGTTGCGCTGAAAGAGTGGATCACTCAGGATATTCAGCCCATTTTAGAGCGCGCGATGCAAAATGAAAACATGCATGCGTCACTAGAGCTAACACCTAGTGGTGATACGTTATTGCTCAAGTACCCTGCGTTAACATCAGGCACAGGCTATATAGCTCCCGTAGTGAGATTAGAGTTTGGTGGTCGAGCTACGGGAGAGCCTCATCAAACCCAAGGTGTTGTCTGTGATATGGCTTCGTATATTCCAGAACTAGATTTCCCGGTTGCGGCACCTTTAGTAATGAGTGTGAATCGTACTTTTTGGGAGAAAGCCACAGCTGCGCATGTCTATTGCATACAAGGTAAATTACGAGGTGAGCGTTATGCGCGGCATTGGTTTGATTTGGCGGCAATCGCGAAAAGCAAGTTCATAACTGCAGCGCAAGATAAGGCTGTTGCGCAGGCGGTCGCTCAACATAAATCGATATTTTTTTTAGAAAAAGACCTTGCTGGTGATGCTGTTAACTATTTAGATGCCATCCATGGAAAGCTAAAAATTGTACCGGTGGGCCATGCAAGACTTGCTCTGGAGAAAGACTATGCTGCGATGACTAACGATGGCGTTCTTTTAGGTCAGCATGATTCTTTTGAATCCATAATGGATGCTTGTCATACGCTTGAGCTGTTGTGTAATAAACGTTAGTTCATATGGTTATCACTCGTTGTATGCCGCTGCTTCGTGGGCGACGCGCATTGCATTACCCCGACTTTCCCTGCTGCGAGACATGTCTTTTTGATTAGGGTTCCAGTGAGTTGCGTCGATCTGAACGATTAGGATGCCAATATCACGCAAAACGTTAAGGGCGGTAGATGGGTTTCCAAAGCTGCGCACCTCAGAGCTGCGTGCTTTTGATAAGTACGCTTCTTGACCGCTGCGGGTGTCGATCTGAATATAAAACCCGTTGTCCTGGCCTTTGAGCGTAATGCCTTTGATACCACCAGCGCTGGTGGTGGCGCGTAATTGTTCTAATGTCATGCTTTGCATAGTTCACCTCGGCATCTAGCTGTATGCTTTCTATCATAAGTGTGTGCGTTTGATAGATTGTATGCAAGCAGGAATGTTCTCGTATATTTGCCAGTGACGATTATTGAACAATTTGCAGTAACGCTTCTTGTGCAAGGGTATTCATACTTTTACCTGACGCTTGAGCAGCAATTGCAATTTTTTCGTGCAGGTCAGTGGGAATACGAAGATTAAACTTGCCAGAATAATGACGTTTAGGCTCAATGTTTTTACGGTATGTGTTATCTGGCACTTTTTATTTCAGCATCTACACTGAATCCAGAGCGCGCGACAAACCCGAATAATACGGCAACACGGAGGTTGCTATGTCTCACACGGATGTGTCGAGTCAAAGTCAAGAAGACCATGACAGCCCTTGGAAAGGTGCGCTGGACGTCGTGATTGTATAGCCTCGTCATGCCAATCCAATGCATTTAGAGTCAGTATCGAGCCAATTGAGTGGGACTGTGAGTGGCTTTGCTTTAAAGTACCGGCTTACCAGGCCCTTAAGTACAGCATAACTATCATGGAAACTCGCTTTTAATGCGTAAATTAAATTTGCGGCAATTGATTTTGCTACTGAGCGTTTCTACCGCGCTGCTGATTTTAGCCAATACCTTTTATACCAGTCATCAGATTCAACGCATCTTGTTAATTGATCAGACGCTTGAAGCCAACCAAGCCTATGCCTCCAAGACTGCAGACAGTGTCAATCATTTTTTAAACGCAGCGCAGCAGCAGCTGGCTTTTGCTGCGCATGAAATTGCTGATATCCAAAGTGATACGCAGAGGCTTGAGCGGATTGCGACGCGTTTAAAAGAGCAGACCAATAGTTTTAATTCGGTATTGATTTCTAATGATGAAGGCACCGCTTTGTCTATTACTCATCCGCTTCAGCATTTTTTAGGGAAGAAGTTGCTCAATGATGGTGCCGCCCAAGCCTTGCAAGAACGCCGACCGCTGATCAGTAAGCCCTATCAGTCGGTGACTCATAGGTTAGTGGTGTTTATAACTCACCCGATATTTGGTGCGCAGGGTGAGTACCAAGGCTTTGTTGGTGGCTCTATTTATTTAGATGAGAAAAGCGTGCTGTATGCCTTATTGGGTAGGCATTACCACACTGATCAATCATATATTTATGTGGTGGATGAAGAGGGTCGCTTAATTTATCACCAAGATCCTCAGCGAGTGGGAGAGGTGATTGTCGGTAATCCAGCGGTTGAACGTGTGATTGCTAAGGAATACGGCAGTCAGCAAGTGATTAATGCGCGAAATATTGAGATGTTAGCGGGTTATGCGCCGGTATCTGCAGCGGATTGGGGTGTGGTGACGCAGCGCTCTTTAAGCGCCACCTTGGCGGGAATGGAGGGCAAGGCGTTAGCAGTGGCGCGGTTTAGTTTTCCATTTTTTATTTTGATCTTGTTTTTGGTGTGGGTGGTGTCCCGTTGGATCTCTAAGCCTTTGTGGCAGTTGGCACGCAGTGCTGAAGATCTCGATTCCTCGAATGCCACTGCGCAAATCTCTAAGGTGTCTGTCTGGTATTTTGAGGCGGCGCAGCTGAAACGTGCGATGTTACGCGGCTTGGATGGTTTGAATAAAAAACTCGGTAAGCTGAGCATGGAGACTATTACCGATCCATTGACTGGGTTGCTTAATCGCCGCGGTATGCAAGTCGCGCTGGATGAATGGGAGAAGGATCAGCTGCCGTTTTCGGTGATTATGGGTGATATTGATTACTTTAAACGCATCAATGATCAGTTTGGCCATGCTGCCGGTGATGAGGTACTGAAGTTTGTTGCTCAACAGATGCAAGGCTCATCCCGTGCCCATGATCTGGTCTGCCGTGTGGGCGGTGAAGAGTTTATGATCTTGTTGCCCAGTGCCGACACACAACAGGCGAGTAAGGCAGCTGAGCGTTTTCGTAAACGCATCGAAAGCACGATTTGTTCGCGCATAGGTGTGCCCATCACTATTTCGTTGGGCGTGGCCAGTTGGCCCTGTGGTCAAGCGAGTATTGCTCAAGTGTTGAAGCATGCTGATCAGGCGCTGTATGCGGCTAAAAAAGGTGGGCGTAATAGAGTCAGTAATAGTTCGGTAATATGTGACTAGATGTAGCAATATAGGCGGCAGAATGTACTGTAGGCCACTCACTGGGTTTTTATGAGCGCTGAAATTAAACGTATTGTATCGATTCTTCCTGTGGTACTGCTGTTGTTGCTGGTTCCTGTTGCTGTGCATGCCGCCGAGCGCTTAGATGTTCAGGTCACACCCAAAAATGCCGCACTGAAGAAGAATATAGAAGCCTATATTGGTCAGATGGTCAAAGGTGATGAAAAAACCCTGAATGCGGTGAAGCGTACGGTGTTAAAGCAGACGCGCGCGGCCAGCGAGGCGCTGGGTTACTACCAAACTAAAACGGTCTTACGCCTGACTGATGATGTTCCGCCGGTGATGCAAGTGCTGGTTGAGCGTGGTGATCCGGTGCGTTTGCGGACAGTGAATATTCAAGTGCAGGGTGAAGCGGCTGAGTTGCCAGCCTTTGCCATTCCTGACGATAAGCGTCTGGAAGTTGGCGCGCGCTTAGATCACAGTGCTTATGACGATGTAAAAAGCCTGCTGCAAAATAATGCGCTGCGTTTTGGTTTTTTTGCCGCGCATTTTACTGAGCATGATTTGCTGATTGACCCGCAAGTGGGCGCAGCCGATATCAATTTGGTTTTTGATAGTGGCCCGCGCTATCGCTTTGGTGAAGTGCAGTTTTCTGAGAATGCAAAAATCAATCAAGCGCTCTTAGAACAATTATTACCTTTTAAAGCGGGCGCACCCTATAACTCGGCGCAGGTGGCCAAGCTGACGCAAAACTTGCAATCCACCGGTTACTTTGCCGATGTGCGTGTGGATGCGGTGGGGACTGCAGAAGGTCCGTTAGATATTCCTGTCAATATTAAGTTGGAAGCGATTAAGCCGCGTACCTTAAGTTTGGGTTTGGGCTTTTCCACTGACGTGGGGCCGCGTGGGCGTTTTGGTTGGGAGCGCCATCGGGTCAATGCGCGTGGGCATAAACTGGGTTTTGATAGTGAAATATCTAAGCCCAGGCAAAACGTCTCCAGTTGGTATCAAATTCCTATCGCCGCCAAACCCTTGACCGACTATGTGCGCTTTACCACAGGTTATCAGCGTCAAGAACTGGTGGATGCCGACAGCCGCTTGATGAATCTTGGTGTGCAGTGGCATGCGCGTTTGCCCAGTGACTGGTTGCGTGTAGTGTCGCTGCGCTGGGAGCAAGAGCAGTATAACTTTGGCAGTGGCGCGCGCGATGGCCGCCGCAGTTTCTTAATGCCGGGTATTGGTTACTCGGTGTTGCGCAGTGATTCGCCGATTGACCCGACGCGCGGGCACCGTTTGCAGTGGGATGTGCGTGGCGCTAAACAAGATCTCTTAGCTGATGCGGATGTAGTGCATGTTTCAGCACTGGCGCGCGGTTTGATTACGCTGGCGCATGACCACCGTTTATTAGGCCGAGTGCAGATTGGTGCGATTGGTACCAATAACTATAAAAAAGTCCCGCCATCACTGCGCTTTTTTGCCGGTGGTGACCAAAGTGTGCGTGGTTATGATTATGAAACACTGTCACCGCGCGATAAGCAGGGTAATCGCGCAGGGGGCCGTTATATGTTTGCCGGCAGTGTTGAGTATCAATACCGCATTGCTGAGAGCTGGCGTTTGGCGACCTTTGTTGATCAGGGGAATGCTTTTAACTCCTTGAGCGATAAAATGAAGACCGGTGCCGGTGTGGGTATACGTTGGGTCTCGCCGGTGGGGCCGATTCGTTTGGATTTAGCTCGTGCTTTTGATGAAGACAAAGGCTGGCGTGTGCACTTTTCTATGGGACCAGAGCTATGAGTATTAAACGCATCAGTGTCTGGGTGGTGCTGAGTCTCTTAACGCTGGTGTTGCTGGTGCTGGGTGTGACTTTTAGTCTGCTGGCCACGCAATCGGGCAGTCGGTGGTTGCTGGATCAAGTCCCTGGTTTAACGGTTGAGAACTTTAATGGCGCGGTGCTGACGGATTGGCAGGCTGAGCAGCTGCATTGGCAGCAAGATGATCTGTCGGTGCGTGTGACTGATGTACAGATGCAATTTAGACCCATGTGTTTGCTGCGCAGTGCGGTGTGTTTAGATACTTTGACTGCGGCACGTATCGAGTTGAATCTGCCGGAATCAGAGCCCTCCACAGAACCCTCGCAAGGGATTGAATTACCTGAATTGCAGTTGCCGGTCAGTATTGAGATTGAGCGCTTGCAGGTGGGTGAGTTTATTCTCAATGGCGAGTCGCTGTTAGCCGATGCCGGTTTGCGTGCACGCTGGTTGGCTGATGGTATTCATATCTCGGCGCTGGGCCTGCAGTATCAAGAATACCGCGTGCAAGCCAAGGGCAAAATCACACCCTCTAAGGGTTGGCCGGTGCAGTTGCAGTTAACCGCGCATGTGCCGATTCCTGATGCGCCGGCCTTGGATGTGCAAGCGCAACTGAGCGGCAGTTTGCAGTCATTGACCTTAGATGTAGCCACTACGGGTTATCTGGCGGCAACGCTAAAAGGGCAGTTGCAGGCGCTGGACGCTCAGTTACCGGCGCAGCTCTCACTCAAAGTCGCCAACTTTAAAGCCACGCCAGATCTGCCAGATAGCTTGACGCTGGCGGATATCGTGCTGGATGTGCACGGTGATTTACACAAAGGCTATCAAGTGGATGGCCGTGGTGCGCTGCCCAATACCCCGGAGCAGATCAAGCTTAAGTTAGCGGCATTGGTGAAAGCCACGGGCGCACAGCTGAGTAGTTTACGTTTAACTGCCAGCGAAAAAGCTTTTGTCGCAGTGCAAGGTGCGCTGGATTGGCAGCAAGAATTAACAGCCGATGCACAACTGCAATGGCAGCAGTTTCCTTGGTACAGCGTGCTGGCGCAAGAGGATATTCCAGTACAGCTACAAACCCTAGATGGCCAAGTCAGTTATAGCGCTGGTGATTATCAGGGCAAGATCAATGGTGATTTAACCGGTCCTGCCGGTGCTTTTACTGTAGCCACGTCTTTTATGGGTGATCTGCAGCAAGTGCAATTGCAAGAACTGCTGGTGGAAGCAGGGCAAGGGCGTTTGCTGGGTACGGCGCAGGTGGGTTTTGCTGACGGTGTGGATTGGTTGGCAGATATTAATGTCAGTCAGCTTAATCCGGCCTACTGGGTTGCAGAACTGCCCGGTGAGTTGGCGGGTTTGATTCACAGTCAAGGTGCACTGCGTGATGACCAGCTGCAGGTGGATGCCACTGTTGATTTAAAAGGCAAGTTACGCGGTTCAGCGACGCAATTAGCTGTGGTGTTAAAGGGCGCGCAGCAGCCTAAGCAGGAGCCAGAGTGGTTGCTCAGTCAGGCGGATCTACGTTTAGGTGATAACAGTATTCAGGCTACCGCGCAGCTGGATCAGGCTTTAAAGGGTGATATCCAAATTGATTTGCCGCGTTTAGTGCAGCTCTGGCCGGGTCTGGCCGGTAAAGCCAGTGGTGATATTCAGCTCACCGGCAGTTTGGCCGAGCCGCAAGGGCAGTTGCAGTTGCAAGGTCGCGGTATTGCCTACGATGGGCAGCGTGTTGGACAGCTCGATCTTAAGGGCGAGTTATTGGCCGGACAGCGCGTGCACTTGACGCTTGATGCAGAGCGCATTTGGACGGGCGAAACTGAAGTCGGTGCTTTGCATGTTGACGGGCAGGGCACTATGGATGCGCACAGTGGGCAGTTGTCGCTCACTGGTCCTTTACTGGATACAAAGATTAAGCTCAGCGGCGCGGTAAAAGAAGGTGATTGGCTGGGGCAGATCCAGCAATTTGTATTAAACAGTCATGAGCAAAAATGGGCCTTAGAAAAACCAACCGCTGTCACTTATCGTGAAAATGGTCAGCTGACCTTGGCGGCGCATTGTTTAAAGGCTGGCGCATCCAGTTTATGTGCCGGTGAGCAGCGTTTATTGCCTGAGACTAAAATTGATTATCACTTGCTGAATTTCCCTTTAGCGACGTTACAGCCGTGGTTGCCCAATGATGCAGAGATTCGTGGGCAGCTCAATGGTGATTTTAAGGTTGAGTTACTGGCCAAAGGTCCGCAGGGTAAAATTCAGCTCAATGCAGGCAAAGGCCAGTTGCGCGTTAAAGAAAATGAGCAATGGCAGACCTTTGCTTGGCAAACCTTAAAGCTCAATAGCGATTTAACCGAGCGCTCGATTCAGTCCAAGCTGGAGCTGAAAGGCGCAGACAGCGGAACTTTGCAAGTTGTGGCCAATATTGATCCGCGTCTTGAGCAGAAAAAACTGACCGGACACTTCTTAATTGAAAATGTTGATTTATCAGCGTTGCGTCCCTTTATCGCGCAAGTGCAAACCGTGCGCGGTGTGCTCGAAGGGCGTGGCACCTTGGCGGGGCATTTATTAGCGCCGAATGTCAGTGGCTTTGTGCAAGTACGTGATGCGCAGTTAAGCGGTGGTGATTTACCGGTGCCTTTTGAGCAGTTGCAGTTACGTGCTGATATTCAAGGTGAGCAACTGCAACTCAAGGGTGGCTGGAACAGTGGTGAGAAGGGTAAAGGTACGATTGAGGGGCGAGTGCAGTGGGCCAATCAATTGTTGGTGGATATTGGCATTAAAGGCCAGCAGTTACCTTTGCAAGTTGAGCCCTATGCCAATATTGAGATCGCGCCGGATTTACAGATTAGCTTAAAAGATCAGCGCTTATTTGTCAGCGGTAATGTCGCTGTGCCCAGTGGTTTAATTACGATTCCACAATTGCCAGAGCAAGCCGTGTATGTGTCTTCGGATGCGCGCGTGATTGGTGATGCTAAGCCAGAAGCGGGTTTGCAGGTGGCGATGGATGTCACTGTTAATGTGGGGTCTGAGCGTTTGCAGTTTACCGGTTTTGGTTTAAATGCGGATTTACGCGGTGAGCTGCGCATCGGCGATAATATGGCCGGTCGCGGCATGTTGGAGTTACTCAATGGTCGTTACCGTGCCTATGGGCAACGTTTAGAGTTGCGCCGTGCACGTTTGTTGTTTGCCGGGCCATTGAGTCAGCCGTTCTTGGATATTGAAGCCGTGCGCGTGACCGGTGATGTCACGGCAGGTTTGCGTTTAAGCGGTTCTGCGCTGCAGCCCAGCAGTGAGATTTTCTCAAATCCGGCAATGAGTCAAGAGCAGGCCTTGTCTTGGTTGCTGCTAGGACGTCCGCTGCAGGGTGATGGCGATGACGGTAATGTCATGGCGCAAGCGGCTTTGGCATTGGGCTTGATGGGTACGGCACCTATTACCAATAAACTGGCAGAAACCTTTGGCGTTAAAGACTTTTTGCTCGACAGCGAAGGCAGTGGTGCGACCTCCAGTGTGGTGGCCAGTGGTCGTATCAGTGAGCGTATCAGTCTGCGTTATGGCGTGGGTGTGTTTGAGCCAGCCAGCACCTTAGCGCTGCGTTATGAGCTGAGTAAGCGCACCTATTTAGAGGCGGCCAGCGGTTTAGCCAACTCATTGGATATCTTCTATAAGCGTAATTTCTAAGCGAATTAGCGGCCTGTATAGGGCCGCTGATTTATAAAAAACAAGCGTTAAATTAGGTGGCCTAGCGCTTTTGTGCTAGACTACGTGCATCGAAGTCACCCAAAAGTGGTTCAATGTCTAGCTTGTCGTTGTTAAGTTCCACCCCCTTCTTGATGCTCCATCTCTTTGAGAAACGCTGGCGCGGCGGTCTGTAGCTGGTTTTCTTCTCAGGCAATCTCATATCTTAATCAGTTTGAATAAAGAGTCACTTGAGCTGAATAAAGCTTAAGCGAATCGTTGTATCTAGAAGTTATGGACGCTCTAAAAAAGCTACTGTTATTAAACCAAAAGAGTTCAAGGTTTAAGTGCTTTTTCAGAGATTCCCTCAAGGGGTTTCAAATGTATTACTGGGTTATGTTGGCATTAGCCGTGATCGCTGAAGTTATCAGTACAGTCGGTATGAAATACGCCTCAACCAGTTCACCAGTGTTTGGCTATCTATTGATGGCGCTGATGATTTCATTTTCGTTTTATGCGTTTTCGCGTGCGGTTGTGCATATTCCGTTGGCCGTGTCCTATGCAATTTGGGAAGGCTTGGGTTTATTCTTAATTGGTATCGCGGGCGTGGTCTTGTTTGGTGAGTATTTAAGTATTGGTGAGATGTTTGCCATTGGCTTGATGCTGGTCGGCTTATTGCTGGTGACCTTTGATAAGGGTCAACCTGCTGAAGTAGAAGAAGACGATCCAGTTGTCGCCAAGGTTGCAGTGAAGCCTGTTGTGGTCGCTGCGCGTCAGCAAGCACAGCCAGTGCGTGCTGGTCACTTAGGTGAGGTGGCGCTATGATTCTCCCCGTATCCTTATTGATTGGTTCAGTGTCATTGGACTTATTAGCTTGTTATTGCGTTAAGCGCTCAAGAGGCTTTCAGAAAGTCGTTTGGGGTGTAGCAGGGTTGCTGGCTATTATCAGTGCCTTTGTTTTATTAAGCTTTGTGGTGCGTTATATCCCGCTGGGTGTGGCGTATTCAGTCTGGGGTGGTTTAGGTGTGTTGGGTACGGTGCTGTTGGACCGCCTGCTGTTTAACTCACGTCTAGGTAAGCAAGGTATGATTGGTGTGGCCTGTATTGTTGCAGGTATTGTTGCGATGCAGCTCTAAGCTGACACAGCGACTGCGCAGCCTAAAGTACAGGGCGCATTACAGATGTAGATTCTTTTAAAAGCGGCAAGCTCTTGCCGCTTTTTTTATGCCTAGAGTTTGACGATGGGCGTAGCACTTTGATTTCAGATGGCACAGTCTTTGCATTAATCCTTATATATAGCAACGGGCGTCAATTGCCCACCGCGGAGGATTTACCATGGACAAGATGCTTTATATCTCCATGACTGGCGCAAGCCACAATACAAAAGCTCTACAAGCGCATGCCAACAACTTGGCTAACGTGTCGACTAGCGGCTTTAAACGTGACTTTGAACAAGCCCGCTCGATGCCGGTATTTGGTGAGGGTTTGCCAGCGCGTGCTTATGCGTTGAGTGAGCGCCCTGGCACTGACTTTACTTCGGGTTCATTACAAGAAACCGGCCGCGACCTTGATGTTGCCGCCATGGGCGATTCCTGGCTAGCCGTGCAAGCGGCTGATGGCAGTGAAGCCTATGTACGTACTGGCAGTTTGCAGATTGATGCGATGGGCATGCTGCGTACCGCCTCGGGGTTGCCGGTCTTGGGTAATGCCGGTCCGATTGCTGTACCGCCAGAGCAAAAAGTCGAAATTGGTCAAGACGGTACCATCAGTATTCGCGCTTTAGGTGAAGCACCCAGCGTGATGGCTGAAGTGGATCGTTTGAAACTGGTTTTACCGGATCCGCGAGATCTAGAAAAAGGCGTGGATGGTCTGGTGCGTGGCCGCGATGGTCAGCCTTTTGAAGCAGATGCCAATGCTCGGGTGATCTCAGGTTTTACTGAAGCCAGTAACGTCAATGCGGTCGAGGAAATGACCGCGATGCTGTCGTTATCACGCCAATTTGAGCTGCATGTGAAGATGATGCGCACTGCTGAGGACAACTCATCAGCAGTGGCACGGATTATGCAGCTTAGTTAGTCATAAGCACATTTGGTATTGCAGCGTCATAAATACGGCGCTCGAGGAGAATCACTATGCTTCCAGCACTTTGGGTCGCTAAAACAGGTTTATCCGCACAGGATATGAACCTCACCACCATTTCGAATAACTTAGCCAACGTGTCCACCACAGGTTTTAAACGTGACCGTGCTGAGTTTGAAGACTTGCTCTATCAAATTCGTCGCCAACCAGGCGGACAATCGAGCCAAGACAGCGAGCTGCCCAGCGGTTTGCAGCTCGGTACCGGTGTGCGCATTGTCGGTACACAAAAAATATTTACCGCCGGTAGTTTGCAAACCACTGAGCAGCCCTTGGATATGGCGATTAATGGTCGCGGCTTTTTTCAGGTGTTAATGCCCGATGGCAACGTGTCTTATACCCGTGACGGTAGTTTTCATCTGAGTTCTGACGGCCAAGTGGTCACCTCCAATGGCTTTGCCCTTGAGCCGGCCATTATGTTGCCGCCAGAAGTGCGTACTTTTACCGTCGGTGAAGACGGTACCGCGACAGTGACGACTGCAGGTAATCCACAGGCGCAGATTGTCGGTAATATTCAGATCACTGACTTTGTAAACCCTGCCGGTTTAGAAGCTATTGGTAATAACCTGTTTTTAGAAACCGCCGCCAGTGGTGCACCACAAGATGGTACGCCGGGCTTAAATGGTTTGGGTACAGTGCTGCAAAATACCTTGGAGAATTCCAACGTCAGTGTGGTTGAAGAGTTGGTGAATATGATCACCACTCAGCGCGCTTATGAAATGAACTCCAAAGTGATTTCGACAGCGGATCAGATGCTGTCCTTTATCACGCAGCAGCTTTAATACATTTAGGTCGGGGTAGTGCGATGAAAGGTTCATTAATGATGGTCAGTCTGGTTACAGCGGTGCTGATGGTCGGTTGTATGCCGATACAACCTAAGCCCAACGATCCTTACTATGCGCCAGTTTTACCGCGCACGCCGCTGCCTGCCACACAAAACAATGGTGCGATTTATCAGGCTGATTTTGATACCAATTACTTTACTGATCGCAAGGCATTTCGTGTTGGCGATATCATTACCATTAGCCTAAATGAGCGCACGCAAGCCAGTAAAAATGCTAACTCACAGATTGAAAAAGACAGTAACGTCAATATTGGGGTGCCGAGTATTATGGGTATGGCCGTGACGCCAACCAATCCTATTGCTGGTTTAAGTGCGCTGGGTATGAGCAATAGTAAAATGAGTTTGGACACCAGTTATGGTGCGCAGCGCTCGACTCAAGGTTCTGGGCAGACAGGGCAAAGCAATAGCTTGTCAGGCTCGATCACTGTGACCATTGCCGAGGTCTATCCCAATGGTGTTCTCGCGGTGCGCGGTGAGAAGTGGTTGACCCTCAATACCGGTGATGAGCTGGTGCGCATTTCAGGAATCGTCCGCGCGGACGATATAAGTACAGACAATGTTGTTGATTCAACACGCATTGCTGATGCACGTATCACTTACTCAGGTACGGGTGCCTTTGCTAATGCCAGTAAACCGGGTTGGTTGGATCGTTTCTTTCTTAGCCCATTATTCCCATTCTAAAGGTAGGACAGACTATGCGTAAATATTGGATTGCCTGCCTTGTAACGCTGCTGTTAAGCGGTATGGCGCAAGCGGAACGCTTAAAAGATTTAGCCAGTATCCAAGGTGTGCGCTCCAACCAGTTGATCGGTTATGGCTTGGTGGTCGGCCTGAATGGCAGTGGTGACCAAACCACACAAACGCCTTTTACCGTGCAAACCTTTAACAATATGCTGGCGCAGTTTGGTATTAAAGTGCCGCCCGGTGGCAACGTACAACTGAAAAACGTCGCTGCAGTCTCCATTCATGCTGATTTACCGCCCTTTGCACGCCCAGGTCAGACCATTGATATCACCGTGTCCTCGATTGGTAACGCTAAAAGCTTACGCGGTGGTAGCTTGCTGATGACGCCGCTCAAAGGTATCGACGGCAATGTCTATGCGATTGCGCAAGGGAACTTAGTGGTCGGTGGTTTTGACGCCGGTGGCGCCGATGGTTCGCGTATTACCGTCAATGTTCCGTCAGCAGGACGTATTCCCTCTGGTGCAACGGTGGAACGTGCCGTACCCAGCGGTTTTAATCAAGATGAATATCTGACGCTCAACCTGAATAGACCTGACTTTACGACGGCAAAAAATATTGTAGATGCATTAAACGACATGCTTGGCCCAAGAGTTGCACAAGCAATAGATGCTGGTTCGGTTCGTGTCTCTGCGCCGTCTGATCCCACTCAGCGTGTTGATTACTTATCGATTATCGAGAATATAGAAATTGAAGCAGGGCAAGCAGTGGCTAAAGTGATTATTAATGCACGTACTGGCACCATTGTGATTGGTCAGAACGTACGCGTACAACCGGCAGCAGTGACTCACGGCAGTTTAACCGTAGTGATCACTGAAGATCCGATTGTCAGCCAGCCAGATGCTTTTTCACAAGGTCAAACCGCCGTTGTGCCCCGCTCTAGAGTCAATGCAACACAAGAAGCCAAGCCGATGTTTAAGTTTGGCCCAGGTACCACACTGGATGAAATCGTTCGTGCAGTGAATCAAGTGGGTGCGTCACCGTCGGACTTGATGGCGATTCTTGAAGCGCTAAAACAAGCAGGCGCGTTACAAGCTGACCTGATTGTGATTTGAGGATAAAGTTATGAACTTGCACAGCACCAGAGTCGCCGATAGTGGCGCTTATACTGACTTAAACCGTCTACACCAACTTAAAGTGGGTGAAGGGCGTGACAGTGAAGCCAATATTCGTAAAGTCGCGCAAGAATTTGAATCATTGTTTCTCGCTGAAATGATGAAAGCGATGCGTGCGGCGGGTGATGTGCTGGCTGATGATAACTTTATGAACACCAATGAAAGCAAAACTTACCGCGATATGTATGACCAACAGTTGTCGGTGACCTTATCGCAAGGTAAAGGTATGGGTATGGCCGATGTGTTGACACGTCAGCTGTCGCAAGCGCCCAAGCCCGCCACTACTAATCCATTTACTCAAGAAGCTGTTGCACCGGCTGCAGCGCCATCGACACAAGCAGTCGAGCCTAATGTGAAAATGGGCTTTAACTCGCAACGTGATGATACCGCTCTGTTGAATCTACGCCGTTTAGCCTTGCCAATGACCGCTGCAGGTCGTGATTTAGCGGGCATTGGTGCAGCGGCACAAGATACGCTACGTACAGGTTTAGCCCAGCAGTCGAAAGACATTCGCCAAGATTGGCAGGCGGCACGCAGTTATGCAGCGCCGCGTGATAATCCGATTGAAGTAGCTGGGCAAACGGCAAGTGCAGAGGATTTAAACCGGAAAAAGTTTGCTTCGCCTGCAGAGTTTGTTGCCACTATGATGCCGATGGCGGAGCAAGCAGCGAAAAAACTGGGTGTTGATCCACGTTATTTAGTGGCGCAAGCGGCCTTAGAAACTGGCTGGGGTCAATCAATTATTCAAAATAAAGGCGGCGACAGCAGTCATAACTTATTTGGTATTAAAGCGCATGGCTGGGGCGGTGCTTCAGCCAATGTCACCACATCTGAGTATGTGCAAGGCGTTAAAGTTAAAGAGAAGGCGGATTTTCGTAGTTACGGATCGTTCGAGCAGAGCTTTAATGATTATGTTGATTTTCTGCAGAGCAATGGCCGGTATGGCAAAGCCTTGCAAGCCACGGCCAATCCTGATCGTTTTGTCAGTGAATTGCAGCAAGCAGGCTATGCAACTGATCCACAATACGCGCGTAAAATTTCCCAAATTGCGCAAAAAATGCAAAGCTATCAGCAGGTTGCAAGTACTGCTGCGCCGCGTACTAGCATACGGGCTTGAGGTGAATTATGGCTGATTTATTAAATATTGGTATGTCTGGATTACATGCTGCTAAAACTAATTTAGCAGTGACCGGGCACAATATTACTAATGTTAAAACACCCGGCTATACGCGCCAAGATACCGTGCAGGCAACACGTACGCCGCAGTTTACCGGTGCTGGTTATATTGGCTCGGGTACCAGCATCACGGATGTACGCCGCAGCTATAATGAGTTTTTAACCGCACAGCTGCGTTCCACCACATCGCTGAGTAGCGATGTGCAGGCGTATAAAAGCCAAGTTGAGCAGCTGGATGGTTTGCTGGCCGGTACTGCCACGGGTATCAATCCATCTCTACAAGCATTTTTCTCCGCCACACAAACCGCGGCCGAAGACCCGTCTAATATCCCTGCGCGCCAATTGGTATTGGCTGAGGCTGAGGGTTTAGCGCGTCGTTTTAATAATATATACGAGAACATTAACGCGCAAAACAACTCAATTAATAAAGAGTTGGTCAGCAGTACCGAGCAAATTAATAACTTGGCACAAACCATTGGCGGTTTAAATGACGCTATTGCTAGTGCGGTTACTGGCGGTGCTAAGCCCAATGATTTATTAGATGCACGCGATGAAGCCGTGCGCCAACTGTCCACCTATATTGGTGTGAGTGTGGTGGAGCAAGACGACAATAGCTTTAACGTATTTGTGGCGAGCGGTCAGCCATTAGTGGTGGGTCATACGGTCAATCAATTGCAGGCGGTTCCAGGTCGTGGTGATCCAAGCACCTTTGAAGTTGAATTTGTCAGCGGTGGTTCGCGACAAAATATCAGCGATAGCATCAGCGGTGGTGCTGTGGGGGGCTTGCTGCGTTATCGCGGTGAGGTGTTAGAGCCCTCGATCAATGCATTAGGTCGTTTAGCTCTAAGTATCAGTGATGAAGTCAACAGCCAGTTGGGTCAAGGTTTAGACCTGAAAGGGCAGGTGGGTACGAATTTATTTACTGATATTAACGATCCCAAAATAGCTGCTCTACGTGTGCGTCCGATGGCCGATAATGTCAGCAATGCCAGTGGCTCAATGGATATTACTAACACGAAACTACTGACGACCAGTGATTACCAGCTGGATTTTGATGGCGGAGTGCCTACTGCACGTCGCCTAAGTGACGGTGCAACTATGACAGTTGTTCCAGGAGCAGGCAGCGGTGAGTACAGTTTTCTTGACAGTGCCGGCCGCAACCAAGGCTTTAGCGTAAAAATAACAGGTACGCCAGCGGACGGTGATAGTTTTGTTTTAGAGCCGACTCGTCGTGGTGCTGCAGGTATTTCTGCTGAACTCACTCAGGCTGAACAATTAGGTTTTGCTGCGCCCTTTAAAAGTAGCGCTGATTTACAGAATAAGGGTAATGGCGCTATCACTCAGCCCACGCTGGAGGGTGTTGTTGATCTCACCAACCCAGGCAATGAGCAACTGAGTATTGAGGCCCTTGAAGCTATTGGTACGCTTGGCATACGTTACAATGAAGCCTCGGGATCAATGGTTCTTGAGACGCCATACCCTGCCGGTGTAAACATCACCATGCTGACTGCTGAGGGTCAAACTGTACCGGGCGGTATCACCCCAGGACAAAACAATCAGCTCAAGTACAGCATTGACGTAAATGTGGGTGGCGTACAGCAAAGCTTTACCGTCAGCCAAAGTATCAGTGGCCGCCCACAAGACGGTGATAAGTTTACCGTTGATTTTAATAAAAACGGCGTATCAGATAACCGCAACGCCTTAAAATTGGCGGATCTGCAAAATAAACAAGTTGTGGGTGTGGACGCTAATATCACCGGTACCAGCACAGGTATGAGCTTTGGTGATGGCTATGGCGATATGGTCGAGCGGGTTGGCACGTTAACTGCTCAGGCTAGACGTGATGATATCGCCACAGGTGCGATCTTAAAACAAGCCACGGATAGTCGCAATTCACTCTCCGCGGTGAACTTAGATGAAGAGGCGGCCAATTTGATTCAGTTTGAGCAATATTACAATGCGTCGGCACAAGTGATTCAAGTTGCGCGCTCATTGTTCGATACATTACTGAATACACTTAGATAAAAAAGCTTGGGCTGCACAGTTAAGCAGCCGAAGCGATTAGGAGTCAGGCCATGCGTATTTCTAGCCTACAAGCATTTAATAACGGTATACAGGGGCTGCAGCGTAACTATGCTGATGCGATGCGTACTCAGCAACAAATCAGCTCAGGTAATCGTATTTTAACGCCTGCAGATGACCCTGTTGCTTCGGTACGCTTGATGCAGTTAGAGCAGCAGGAAAATATGCTCAGCCAATATAAAGGCAACTTAGGTGCGGCCAATAATAGCTTGATGCAAGAAGAGTCGACGCTTAACTCTATCAATAATATTATGCAGCGCGTACGTGAAATCGCCGGCGAAGCGGGTAATGGCTCTTTAAGTCAAAATGACCGCCAAGCGCTAGCCGCAGAATTGCAAGAGCGGGAAGATGAACTGTTAGGTTTAATGAACACCCGTAATGCTCGCGGCGAATATATGTTTTCTGGCTTCCAGGGTAAAACCCAGCCCTTTGAGCGAGCAGCTGATGGCAGCTACGACTATAAAGGTGATGAAGGTCAGCGCAATTTACAAATCGGCAGCTCCTTGAATATAGCCATTGGTGATAACGGTAAACAGGTCTTTGAAAATATCACTAACGCCGCGCGCTTAGACAGTACTTTAACCGCACCCACTGCTAACTCGACTTTAGCGGTGTCCAAGCCTTTGATACAAGATGAGCTGAGCTATTCGGGTAATCCTGGGTTTCCAGCAGAAGGTGTAGAAGTGCGCTTTGGTGATCCAGCCGCCACGCCGCCAGGTGACGCAAAAGATTATGAAATATTCGCTAGCCCTTATGCTACAGGCGCTACAGCGCTGCAAACGGGTCGCTTGGATAACAATGATGAGCTCCCAGATACCCTGAACTTTCGTGGTATGACCCTGCAGTTTGAAGGCGTGCCTACCGGGGGTGAAAGCGTCACTATTGAGTCCATTCCAGGTCGTGAAAAACAAGGCGTATTGGATACGATTCAACAATTACGTGTCGCTCTTGAAGACAATACTGACAGCCCTGAAGGGCGTCTTGATACGCGCAGTGCAGTCGCCGCCGCATTGACCAATATTGATCACGCTATGGTGAGTATTGATAGTACCCGTGGTGAGATTGGTGCGCGGATGAATGTGATTGAAACCACTTTAGCTCATAATGAAGATATTGCTATCGTCAATAAAGGCGTACAAGCTGATTTACGTGAAGTGGATTACCCAGAGGCTTTATCGAAACTGGCTTTTCAAAGTGTGGTGCTGGAAGCTGCGCAGCAGAGCTTTGTGAAGATCAGTCAGTTGAATTTGTTTGATAAGATGCGCTGAGCTTAGTGGTAGGATAATTGCCATTGGTCATCGGAAGAAGCGCTGCGTATAGCTGAAAATGTAATGGATATGCGCAGTTTGTTATTTAAAGCGCAAGTCCAATCAATGATAACTCTGACCAAAATTGGTTAATAAGGATAAAAGTACATGAGCAAATCAATTCAAACGTACAACTCTGTAGTTGCTGGTCAAGATTTAACTCCCTACCAAGCGGTAGAGTTATTGCTCGATGGTGCTTTAGAGTGCATTTCCAAGGCACTGATTGCCCAACAAGAAAACAATGTTGCGCAGCGCGGTGAAGCGGTTGGCACGACATTAACGATTTTAGGTTTGTTACAAGACAGCCTGGATAAAAGTTTAGGCGGTGAGTTAGCTGAAAACTTGGATGGCTTGTATGACTATATGACTCGCCGCTTAGCCAGCGTAGCTGTGGATAATAATCCGCACAGCTTAGAAGAAGTGCAAGGTATCATTTTACAGTTGCGCGAAGGTTGGTCAGAAATTGATCCCGCCAATGAGCCAAAAGAATTAAATTAAAATAAAGCTAAAGAACCTGCGGTCGTTGACGATATAGGTAGTAGTAGAAACGCTTATGGAGCACGAACTTATGAACGCAATGACCGCAATGCGACAGTACCAATCAGTTAACACTCAAGCACAAGCTATCAGTGCTGATCCACACCGTTTGATTCAAATGTTGATCGAAGGTGGTTTGACGCGATTAGCGCAAGCACGTGGTGCTATGCAGCGTGATCAAATCGCTCTTAAGGGTGAATTGATTGGTAAAGCAATCGCGATTGTTGGTGGTTTACGTCAAGGCCTTGATGTGGAAAAAGGTGGCGAGTTAGCGACTAACCTTGATAGCTTGTACGAGTATATGACCACACGTTTGATGGAAGCCAATCTTAAAAACGACCCAGCGATTATTGAAGAAGTCTCTGAGCTGCTGCGCGAAGTTAAAAGTGGTTGGGATGCGATTGCGGCATAAGTTGGGTTGATTAAGAGGTGGGTAGGATGAGCACAAACACTGTTGAACAACTGCAAAATACCAGTACGGCATTGCGTGATGCATTAGTGCAGCACAATTGGCAAGCTGTGGGTGAGCTGGATTTACAGTGTCGCGATGCTGTTGAACGTGCCATGGCCGACCCGCATCAGCAAACGGATGAATTGCGTGATCGTATGCAAGAGTTGTTAGATTTATATCGTGAGTTGGTCGGTGCCTGTCAGGCCGAGCAACAGCGCATTGCTGATGAACTATTGCAAATTAATCAGTCAAAAAAAAGTGCTAAAATTTACCAAATGTTTGGCTGATTTTAGTACGATCAAGAAGCCCTGAGAGCACTGTTCTTAGGGCTTTTTTATGCCTGTTTGCTGGCGCTGTCCAAGCAAGTGCCGTCATGAAATTGACAGTGGACGGTTTTTTGACTCTAATAGGCAATCATTACTAATTATGAGTGGCAAGCCATTGCCATTTTAATTGGTGCCCTTTGTTTTAGAGTCTGGGTAGCCTTTATGTCACGAGAAACGAAAATCCTGCTGATCCATAATCAGGTGGAGCAGAGTAAAGAATTCGCCAGTATCCTGACATTTTTAAACGAGGGCTATCTAGCTTGTCAGGCTGAGAACTGGCGTGATGCTGTGGCCGAGTTGGACTCCAGTCGCAATGTGTTATGTGTACTGATCGGCGGCATCACAGAACCGAAAGAACTCAGCGCTTTAATTAAAGAACTGACGAAATGGGATGAGTTTTTACCTATTGTTCTACTCGATGATCAGCAGCCCGTCAGTGTGCCAGCTGCGCTAGAGCCATTGATTTTAACCCGTTTAGAGATGCCGCCCAGCTACAGTAAATTACTGGGTATTTTGCATCGGGCGCAAGTCCACCGAGAGATTTTTAATCAAGCCGCAGAGCGTGGTACCCAGGGTGCGTCTAAGGCGTTTCGCAGCTTAGTCGGCGGCAGTGGTTGCATGCAAAGCTTGCGGCATATGATGCAGCAAGTCGCTGACACTGAGGCCAATGTGCTGATTTTGGGTGAGTCGGGCACAGGTAAGGAAGTGGTTGCGCGTAATTTGCATTACAACTCTAAGCGCCGCGATGGGCCCTTTGTGCCGATTAACTGTGGTGCTATTCCGGCAGAGCTGCTGGAAAGTGAATTGTTTGGTCATGAGAAAGGCGCATTTACCGGTGCCATCAGTGCCCGTGCCGGGCGTTTTGAGTTGGCTAAAGGCGGTACGCTGTTCTTAGATGAAGTGGGCGATATGCCGCTGACCATGCAGGTTAAATTGCTGCGCGTGTTGCAAGAACGTATTTTTGAACGCATTGGTAGTAATAAGTCCTTAACCGCTGATGTACGTATTGTTGCTGCGACCCATAAAAACTTAGAAGACATGATTGAGACGGGCGATTTTCGTGAGGATTTGTTTTATCGTCTGAATGTATTCCCCATTGATATGCCGCCCTTACGTGAGCGTCCTGACGATATTTCCTTGCTGATTAATGAGCTGGTTGCACGCATGGAAGAAGAAAAACGCGGCTCAGTGCGTTTTAATGAGGCTGCCATCGCTTCATTATGTCAGCACGAGTGGCCGGGTAATGTGCGTGAGCTAGCCAACCTGGTTGAACGCATGTCGATTATGTATCCGCAGGGTGTCATAGGAGTCAGTGAGCTGCCGAAGAAATTTCGCTACATTGAAGAAGATGATGGTATTCAAGAGATGCGTGATGATTTAACTGAGCGCGCCGCTTTGTTAGCTATTACCGAAGATATTCCAGCCTCAGCTGCCACGACTGCACAGCTACCTTCAGAAGGGCTGGATCTACGTGAGTATCTGGCTGAGTTAGAGCAAGATTTAATTCAGCAAGCACTGACTGCTGAAGATGGCGTGGTAGCGCGAGCTGCGGAACGCTTGAATATTCGTCGCACCACTCTGGTGGAAAAAATGCGTAAATATGGTATGAATCGTAAAGACGACTAACGGCATATAAGCGTCAACACTGGCGCTATTATGCAGTTTCTTTACAATGCGGCTCTTTGTTCTCTCACGGAGCCGCAGCCATGACGCATCATCCCGCACAGGATTCACCTTTAGGCAAAAGCAGTGCCTATATCAGTCAATACGATGCCAGTTTATTATTTGGTATTGCGCGCGCGACCAAGTGGCGCGAGCTGGGTTTTAGCGCTGATAACTTGCCCTATGTGGGTGTAGATATCTGGAACTGCTATGAGCTGTCCTGGTTGCTGCCGTCAGGCAAACCTGTGGTGGCGATTGGGCAGTTTACTGTACCGGCTGATTCGCCCAATATCATTGAATCCAAATCCTTTAAGCTCTATCTCAACTCTTTAAATCAAAGTATTTATGCTAGCTTTGCGCAGGTGCAGGCTCTGCTTGAGGCTGACTTATCTGCAGTGGCACAAGCACCTGTACAGGTGGAGATCAAAACCTTAGATCAAGTGACAGCTGAAGGTTTGCAGTTACCGCAGGGCATCTGTGTCGATGATTTGGATGTGCAAATCAGCAGTTATCAGCAGCCAACGGTTGAGTTATTAGTCTGTGGGACTGAGCAGGTCGAAGAACAACTGTACAGTCATTTACTTAAATCCAACTGTCCGGTCACCAGTCAGCCGGATTGGGGTACGGTGCATGTGCATTACCGTGGCGCAGCCTTGGATCACGCCAGCTTATTGACCTATTTAGTGAGCTTTCGCCAGCATGAAGATTTCCATGAGCAATGTGTGGAGCGGATCTTTCTTGATTTACAGCGCTGTCTCAACCCTGAGTTTTTAACTGTATCGGCACGTTATGTGCGCCGTGGTGGTTTAGATATTAATCCCTACCGCAGCAGCCAAGAGATGCCGATCAATTATCAGCGCCTCGCTCGCCAGTAAAGTGTTGGGTTTTCTAAATTTTATGTTGATACAGGTATGATTCAAGATGCCAAAAGATAACAAAAGTGGACAAGCAGGTCCTTATGACCGTATTAAACTTGAAGCCAGCTGGAAGGCAGCGCTCGCAACGGAATTTGAACAGCCGTATATGCAGCAATTGGCTGATTTTTTACGTGAGGAAAAACAGCAGGGTAAGGTGATTTTCCCACCGGGCCCGCTGATTTTTAATGCGTTAAATTTAACCCCACTACCACAGGTTAAAGTGGTGATTTTAGGTCAAGACCCTTATCACGGCATCGGTCAGGCGCATGGCTTAAGCTTTTCAGTACCTGAGGGTGTGGCGATACCGCCGTCCTTACTCAATATTTATAAAGAGTTGCAGCGCGATTTAAATATCTCCATCCCTAAGCATGGCTGCTTACAAAGCTGGGCGGAGCAGGGGGTGTTATTGCTCAATACCACGCTCACCGTTGAGCAGGCGCAGGCAGGTGCTCATGCTAAAGCCGGTTGGCAGCGTTTTACTGATCGAGTGATTGAATGCGTGAATCAGCAGCAAGCACATGTTGTATTTATGCTCTGGGGTGCGCATGCACGGACCAAGGCGAGTGCGATTGATGCCAGTAAACACTTAGTGTTGGAGTCAGTGCATCCATCGCCCTTGTCGGCTTACCGCGGCTTTTTAGGCAATGGGCACTTTAGTCAGAGCAATAAGTTTTTACAACGCACTGGACAAACACCGATTGTATGGCGACTACCTGAGTTACGTGCTGAACAGCCTGAATGAACACTTTAAGCTCAGTGGTTAGGCCTGAGCGCTGGTATCACTGGCCAATTGAGAGAGTAGGCGCTCGATGGCTGCATCCAGTTCGTCGAGCGCGGGCTCAATCTGCGCGGCATTACTTTTGATTAGTACTTCGCAGGTTTTGCAGATAGCACGCAACTGTGGCACGCCGCAGTATTGTGTTGCACCGTGTAAGCGGTGAATGCGCTCGAGTAGAGCATTGCGGTCGTTTTTATCACGCGCTTGCTGTAAATACAGGCGATCGCTGGGTAATGATTCAACCAGCAAGTTGAGTAATTCATGGGCAAGGGATTCTTTACCGTTGGATAAAATACGGCCTTCCTGTAAATCAATGACCGGCAGCTGTTGATGTTGGGTTAAGTTGTCTGCAGGCAGCTCAAGCTGGTTTTGGTTAGCGATAAAAATACCAGTCCACTTAGCAATCGCCTGTATTAAAGATTTCTCACTAATGGGTTTGTTAATGCAGTCATTGATGCCTGATTGCATAAATAAATGAGTTTCCTCAGGTAAGGCATGTGCAGTCACAGCAAGAATGGGCGTGGCATGGCTGTGTTGCTGCTGTTCCCAAAGGCGTATGGCCTCGGTGCATTGCTGACCGCTCATCACTGGCATTTGGATATCCATAAAGACAATATCAAAGTGGCCTTGTTTAAATAGAGTCAGCGCTGTGCTGCCATTATCAGCCACGCTGACTTGTGCGCCCATATCGCTGAGTAAGGTTTTGATCAGTAATAAATTAGCAGGATTATCATCCACACACAGCGCATGTAATACGAGCTGATTCGGTGCAGGGGTAGATGACTGTAACGGCGTATTTTGAATGGCTAATAAATCATTGATGGCATGTTGTAAGCGGCGATGACAGGTTGGTTTGCTGAGCATTTGCTCGCAAAAAGGTTGGCCGATGTTGTTTTGAAAAATAGAGATATCATTGGTATTGGATAGCACTAAAGTTTTGCACTGCAATTGCTGTAGTGTGTTTAAAGTGTGCTTGACTCTGTGCAGCGGATGCAATTGTGTATTGATGCCCAGCACGGCCAGTTGGTAGGGTGTTGTCCCAGATGCAGCCACACGGACTTGCTCGACAACATCCTCCAAACTGCTGGCGTAATGAATTTCGAGTCCGATATCCTCAAGTTGATGAGCAACAGCTTGTTGGGCCAGTGGGTGCGGTTCGTGCAGAATAATGCGATACCCTAAGCGCTTATTATCTGTATCAATTAAATCGTTGTTATAGGCTTTGGCCAGGCGCACAGTGAACCAAAACTCTGAGCCTTCTCCAGGCGTGCTATTCACACCAATTTCACCACCCATATGCTCAACCAAGCGTTTGGAAATGGTTAAACCCAACCCGGTTCCACCGGCCTGTCGAGTGACTGAGTGATCGGCTTGGTTAAAGGGCTGAAACAAGGTGCAGTGTTCTGTGTTATGCATACCAATGCCGGTGTCTTGAATACTGACGCGTAGCAGAGCAAATTCATCGCTTTCATCATCGAGCATGGTGCGCACCACCACGCTGCCGCTATGGGTAAACTTGATTGCGTTACCAATTAAGTTGGTCAGAATCTGCTGAATGCGCTGGGCGTCACCAATCAATGTGCGCGGGATATCACGATAGACTAAATTGATCAGCTCCAATTGTTTTTGATGCGCGCTGGGTGCTAGTAATGTCAGGGTGTCTTGAATTAAGTCTCGCAGATAAAACGGCACATGATCCATGACTAATTTGCCGGCTTCGATCTTGGAGAAATCCAGCACTTCATTAATAATATTCAGTAAGTTTTCTGAAGAATTAATAATGGTATTGAGGTAATCCTCTTGGCGAATGGTTAGGTCGCTTTTTTTCAATAGCTGAGTAAAACCGATAATGCCATTCAGCGGCGTGCGAATCTCATGGCTCATATTGGCTAAAAATTCTGACTTAATGCGGCTGGCTTCAATGGCTTCTTTACGTGCTAAATCCAGTTCAATGTTTTGAATTTCAATGGTTTCAAGATTATGGCTGGCATCATCTAAGGCTTGGTCAATATTGCTTTGCAATTCTTCTTGCGCTTGTTGTAGCGATTGCGCCATTAGATTCACGCTATCGACTAATTCATCCAGTTCTTGGCAGCCAGGCGAGTCGAGACGTGTACTCAGGTGTCCGTCACGAATCCGAGCGACGCCTTTTTTAATGTTTTTTAACGGCGTATTGATGGTGTGACTCAGACGCAGCGACAGCATGGCGGTAATCAGCAAGCCAATAATAATAAATAGGCTGTTAAAAAACGCACTGCGATAACCCTCAAGCAAGGTGGCGTGGTGCGACATTTCTAAGCTAATCCAGCCGATAGGTTCTTTTGCAGGGCTATGCAATTCGGAGGGTTCAACTGGTAGATCAGGTCGAATGCATACGGGGAGCGTGAGCTGCGAACTGGTGTCTTTGGAGAGCACGGTCAGTTGCAGAGGTTGTATATGTGTGTGTTCAGGAATGGAGGGGCCAGCATGAACTAAAACATTACCACCTAGATCTGTAATGTGCACCGAGCGTATATCGCTGAGGTTAATGGTGTCTTGTGCGATCTGTGCGAGTTTTTCGTAATCACCTGCGAGTATAGGTTCGTAAGAGATCAGAGACAGCTGATTTAAAATCAGTTCGCCACGGCGCATCAGTTGGTCTTGCAAATTATTAATCTGCGAATGACTGAACCAGCTGCCGAATACGGCTGCGAAAATACTTGAGGGGAGTAGCGTCAGTAAGAGGACGCGGCCTTTAATTCCAAGGTTAGTTAACACGCTGTGATTCTCCGAACAACTCAAGCAAATAACTCATAAAATAATCACGCCTTATAGTCCAAGGTTATAAGTTGATGCTTTCGTGGGTTATGGACTCTCTGCATTTGGCGCTATCATAGGCTTCTTTTAATTTTGATGTCGCTGCTTATTATGACCGTTCACTATCCCACACTGGCCGACTGCATCGGCAATACACCATTAATTCGCTTACAACGCCTCGGCGGAGAGACCAGCAATACACTGTTGGTCAAACTCGAAGGTAATAATCCAGCCGGCTCGGTCAAAGACCGTCCAGCGCTGTCGATGATTGAGCGCGCTGAGCAGAGCGGACGGATTAAGCCGGGCGATGCCTTAATTGAGGCTACTTCAGGTAATACCGGTATTGCCTTAGCGATGGCCGCGGCCATCAAGGGCTACCGTATGCTGTTGATTATGCCAGATAACTCAACCGCTGAGCGCAAAGCCGCGATGACGGCCTATGGTGCTGAGTTGATTCTAGTCGAGTCGATGGAAGCGGCGCGCGATTTAGCTTTAGAGATGCAAGCGCAAGGCAAGGGTATTGTGCTCGATCAGTTTTCCAATCAAGACAATCCGATTGCGCACTACAACAGCACCGGACCTGAGATTTGGCAACAAACTCAAGGGCAGGTGACGCACTTTATCAGCTCAATGGGCACGACAGGCACCATTATGGGAGTGTCACGCTATTTAAAAGAGCAGAACCCTAATGTGCAGATTGTCGGTTTGCAGCCGACTGAAGGCGCGACGATTCCAGGCATTCGCCGTTGGCCTGAGGCGTATTTGCCGAGTATTTTTGATGCCAGTCGCGTGGACCAGATCATTGATATGGGGCAATACGAAGCGGAAGAGTGCATGCGCCGTTTAGCCCGTGAAGAAGGTATCTTCTGTGGTGTCTCTTCAGGAGGCTCTGTGGCTGCTATGCTGCGGGTTTCAAAAACCGTTGAAAACGCCGTATTGGTCGCTATTGTCTGTGATCGCGGTGATCGTTATTTATCCAGCGGTATTTATGCACCGGAGTCCGTATGAGTCGTCCTAAAGCCCCAAAAACCTTACGCTTTCAAACCGCAGGCGCGGCACGCAGCACCATGCAGATCGGTAAAAAGCAAGTGCTGCAGATTGAGCGTTTATCCCATGATGGCCGTGGTATTGCCTTTTTAGATGGCCGCACCTGGTTTGTCAGCGGTGCGTTACCGGGCGAGCAAGTGCAAGCGCAAGTCTTAGCGGCGCGCAGTAAAGTAGTGGAAGCATTAACTGTTGATGTGCAAACAGCCAGTGCCGATCGTATCACTCCTAAATGTGAGTGGGCGGGACAATGCGGAGGTTGCACCTTGCAACATGTCAGTCATGCACAGCAAATTGAGCTCAAGCATGCCAACTTAGTCGAGCAGCTGACCCGTGAAGGCGTGATGCCCAAAGAGTGGGCTGAGCCTCTAGTGGGTCCTGCTTTTGCTTACCGTCGTCGTACCCGTATATCGGTGCGTTATGACCTGAAACAGAAACATGTTGAGGTGGGCTTTCGTGGTTTAGCCAGCAACGATATTGTTGAAGTCCAAGCCTGTGTGATTTTAGTGGCCGACTTGCAGCCGGTGTTTGCTGGTTTATCAGCTTTGCTCAATAGCTTTCAACAGCCGCAAGCCTTGGGGCATATTGAATTATTCAGTGGTTTGAATAACGCGTTATTGCTGCGCCATACGCAAGCGCTGCATGAGGATGATTTACAAAAGTTACGCGATTACTGTGCTGAGCATCAGGTGCAGTTGTGGTTGCAAGGTATCGGTGAGCCACAGCCGGATCAAACGGGGCAGACACTGAGCTATAAATTGCCGCAGTTTGCTTTAGAAATTGCTTATCAGCCCGGTGATTTTGTGCAGGTGAATGCGCAAATGAATGAGGCGATGATTGCACAAGCGCTGGACTGGTTGGAGCCGCAGGCGGGTGAGCGTGTACTGGATCTGTTTTGTGGTTTAGGTAATTTTGCTTTACCGCTGGCGCAGAAAGTTGAACAGGTGGTTGCTGTGGAAGGGGTTGAGTCGATGTTAACCCGTGCTCGGGCTAATGCGGCAGCGCATCAACTGAGCAATGTACAGTTTTTTAATAGTGATTTGACCCAGCCTTTGCATGAAAAAGAGTGGGCGAAAAAGGGTTTTTCAGCTGCCTTACTCGATCCGCCCCGCGAAGGTGCGCAGGTTGTGGTTGAGCGTTTAGCTAAACTCAAAGTACCGCGTATTTTATATGTATCCTGTAATCCTGCCACCTTAGCGCGTGACGCTGCATTGCTGACGGCGCGCGGTTATCGCTTACACAAAGCCGGTATATTGGATATGTTTGCCCAAACAGGGCACGCCGAAGCCATGGCGTTATTTGTAAGAAAGTAAGTGTTTTATTTTCATCGTTAATGTGATGAGTTGAGTCGTAGACTCGAAGGATTGGTCATGGTACAGGTCAGAACAGAGCAGCCGATTAGCCAAGATGGCAGTATTGATTTGCACAGTTGGGTTGCACAGATTGTTGCAGTTGATCCGTTGCTTGATGCCGAAGGTTTATTAAAGGCGGGCGAGTTTGCACGTGATGCAGAGCTGAAAGCCAAAGCTGCGCACAATATCTGGGTCGAAGGTACCTCCAGTCTGCAAATCGGTTTGGAAATCGCGCAAATCTTAGTTGACTTAAAACTGGACCAAGAAACTCTGGTCGCGGCGATTTTGTACCGCACGGTGCGAGAAGGAAAAGCGCCGTTAAGTGATATTGAAGATTTATTTGGCGCTGTGGTCAGTAAGCTGATTGATGGTGTGCTGCGTATGGCAGCCATCAGCGCCAGTCTCAATCCACGACAAAGCGTGGTGCTGAACTCGCAAGCTCAAGTCGAAAATCTGCGCCGCATGCTGGTGGCGATGGTGGATGATGTTCGGGTTGCTTTGATTAAGTTGGCCGAGCGTACCTGTGCCATTCGTGCAGTAAAAAATGCCTCGGAAGACAAGCGTTATCGTGTCGCGCGTGAAGTCTTTGATATTTATGCACCGCTAGCGCATCGCTTAGGTATTGGCCATATTAAGTGGGAGTTGGAGGATTTATCCTTTCGCTACCTTGAACCTGATCAATATATGCATATTGCCGGCTTACTGCATGAGCGCCGCATCGATCGCGAGCAGTTTATTCGTCAGGTGGTACAGCAATTACGAGATGAACTGAAGGACGCGCAGGTTGATGCGGATGTCAGTGGTCGAGTGAAACATATCTATTCGATCTGGCGCAAAATGCAGAAAAAAGGCCTGCAGTTTAGCGAGATTTATGATGTGCGCGCGGTGCGTATTTTAGTACCGCACGTGCGTGATTGTTATACTGCTCTGGGTATTGTGCACACGCGCTGGCGGCATATTGCTCAAGAGTTTGACGACTATATTGCCAACCCTAAAGAAAACGGTTATCGCTCACTGCATACCGCGGTGTTTGGCCCAGAAGGCAAAGTCTTAGAGGTGCAAATTCGCACCCAAGCTATGCATGAAGAAGCAGAGTTGGGTGTCTGCGCGCACTGGCGCTATAAAGGCACGGATGTCGGCGGGCAGTCGGATCATTATGAGGAGAAGATTGCTTGGCTGCGGCAGGTGCTGGAGTGGCACGAAGAACTGGGCGATATCGGTGGTTTAAGTGATCAGATTCGTGTCGATATTGAGCCTGATCGCGTCTATGTGTTTACCCCAGACGGTCATGCAATTGATTTACCACAAGGATCTACACCACTGGATTTTGCCTACCGTGTGCATACGGAAATTGGTCATAACTGTCGTGGTGCCAAGGTCAATGGCCGCATCGTACCGCTGAACTACAATTTAAAAACCGGTGAGCAAGTTGAAGTCATCACTGGTAAAAACGGTGCGCCGAGCCGTGATTGGCTCAATACCAATTTGGGTTATATCAATACCACCCGTGCCCGCGCCAAAGTCGTACATTGGTTTAAGTTGCAAGCGCGTGATCAAAACGTGGCAGCAGGTAAGCAAATGCTCGAGCGCGAAATGGCGCGTTTAGCCATTGGCCCAGTGAATAATGAGCGTTTGGCCGAAAAATGTAATTTAAAAACCAGCGAAGATTTGTTTGCCGCGCTGGGTGCTGGGGATGTGCGCTTAGCCCATGCTGTTGGCTTGGCGCAGCAGTTGCTCGAGCCGCACGAGCGCAGCAGTGTGCCGCAACTGGATTTAATCCCGCGCAAGCCGACTCAGCACTTACCCAGCCGTGATGAAATACGGATTCATGGTGTCGGTAATTTACTCACGCAAATGGCCGGTTGCTGCCAGCCGGTGCCTGGTGAGCCAATTGTTGGCTATATCACTATGGGGCGCGGGGTGACGATTCACCGCCAAGATTGCGCGATGGCTTTGCAACTCAGTAGTCGTGAGCCCGAGCGTATGATTCAAGTGGGTTGGGGTACTGAGCCGGTGAAAACCTACCCAGTGGATGTGCTGATCCGTGCTTATGATCGTTCAGGTTTACTCAGTGATGTCTCGCAAGTGCTGCTCAATGAGAAAATGAATATTGTTGCGCTCAATACCAGCGCGGTTCAAGAAGACAATATTGCGGTGATTAACTTAACCGTTGAAGTGCCAGGTCTAGACGAGTTAGGACGCTTGCTCGGGCGTATTTCGCAATTACCCAATGTCATCGAAGTGCGTCGCCAGCGTCACTGATATATACATAACCGGCGCCTTAAATAGGCGTTGGTTATTTGACTGGTATCAGTCTTCTGGAGTGCCTGCGGGGTGGCTGATTGGCCTTAATTGGCTCGGTTGGTTATTCTTAGCACCCCGTAACCGTTTAGAAGGATGTTAATGCATGTCTGAATTTCCACCTTGCCCAGCCTGTAAAGAAGAAATCACCTACCCTGATCGCGAAAACTATGTTTGCGCAACCTGCGGCCATGAGTGGCCTATGGATGGTTCGGGTGTTGAAGAAGAGAGTGATGAAAAGGTTGTACGTGACGCTCATGGCACACCTTTGGCTGATGGCGACACTGTAGTATTGATTAAAGACCTGAAAGTAAAAGGCAGTTCAACAGTGATTAAAATGGGCACCCGTGTGACCAATATTAAAATTGTTGATGGCGATCATGATTTGGATTGCCGTGTTGATGGGCAGAAGTTTATGCTCAAATCTGAGTTTATGAAAAAAGCTTAATTTAAAACAACTGAGTCATTCTTGATCCGATTCAGTGACTGAGATTGCCGGACAACTCCATATCTGCACTGTGTTAGAGGTGGTTTTGGTCCGGCAATGTCATTTCTAGAGTGAATATTCTATTGCAGCCCATGTTGAGACTATAAATTATTGTCTGCGGGCAGTAGAATAGACTCTTTATTGCATAATTTTCGTGGAGTTGAAGGCATGACAGACGTCAAGAAGGTGGTTCTCGCCTATTCCGGTGGCTTGGACACTTCGGTCATTCTTAAGTGGCTGCAAGATACCTACAACTGTGAAGTTGTTACTTTTACTGCTGACTTAGGTCAAGGTGAAGAAGTAGAGCCCGCGCGTGCTAAAGCACAAGCCCTCGGTGTTAAAGAAATCTACATTGATGATCTGCGCGAAGAGTTTGTTCGTGACTTTGTCTTCCCAATGTTCCGCGCCAATACAATTTACGAAGGCGAGTACTTACTCGGTACGTCAATTGCGCGTCCTTTAATCGCTAAGCGTTTGATTGAAATTGCCAATGAAACCGGCGCTGATGCGATTTCGCACGGTGCAACCGGTAAAGGTAATGACCAAGTACGTTTTGAGCTGGGTGCTTATGCACTCAAGCCTGGCGTTAAAGTGATTGCACCTTGGCGTGAGTGGGACTTACTGTCTCGCGAAAAGCTGATGGACTATGCCGCTAAACACGGTATTGAAATCGAGCGTCACGGTAATAAAAAATCTCCTTACTCAATGGATGCCAACTTACTGCACATCTCCTACGAAGGCGGTGTGTTGGAAGATACCTGGGCTGAGCACGAAGAAGATATGTGGCGCTGGACGAAGTCGCTTGAAGAAGCGTCTGAAACCGCACAGTACCTCGAGCTGACTTACCGTCAAGGTGACATCGTCGCTATTGATGGCGTGGATATGTCTCCAGCAACGGTTTTGGCTGAGCTGAACCGTATCGGTAGTGCGCATGGTATTGGCCGTGTCGATATCGTCGAAAACCGTTATGTGGGTATGAAAGCACGTGGTTGCTACGAAACCCCAGGCGGCACGATTATGCTTAAAGCACACCGTGCGATTGAGTCAATCACCCTTGACCGTGAAGTAGCGCACCTGAAAGACAGCTTGATGCCTAAGTATGCTGAGTTGATCTACAACGGCTACTGGTGGAGCCCTGAGCGTGCGATGTTGCAGAAGATGATTGATGCATCGCAAGAAAACGTCAACGGTGTTGTCCGTCTCAAACTCTACAAAGGTAATATCGTACTGATTGGCCGCAAGTCAGACGATTCACTGTTTGATGCAGCCATTGCCACCTTTGAAGATGATGCTGGCGCATACGACCAAGCGGATGCGGCAGGCTTTATTAAGCTCAACGCTCTGCGCTTACGTATTGCTGCCACTAAAGGCCGCAAACTGCTGTAAGACATTGTTGTGAGAAGAGGGTAGTTCGATCTATCCTCTTTAATGAAGAAACCACCCTTTGCGGTGGTTTTTTTCATTAAAGGTGCATCAGATGAGTCTTGTATCTGATGCAATGCTTTGATCTTACTCTGCGGCCTTAGATTGCTTGGGTGGAGTTAATGCAATCGGCAGTAAGCTGTTTTTTTGTGCCGCACGCTCAAGGCGGCCATCAACTTTAATGGCCTGCACAAAGGTATTGATTCGTTCGAGCCACTCAGGTTGGCCTTTTTTAATAGCGTAAGCATACTGAATTTGCTCTGTCGCTTGCTTTGGCGTCAAGAGTTTTGCCCAGTCATACATTTTTAGCATTTTCTGGCCGTAGGGGTAGTCTGCGATAAAAACATCAGCACGTCCTGAGCGCACTTCAATCTCGCGCTGGCTGTTTTCGATCACGGCCATAACTTGAGCATGCTTTAAACTATTGCGCATCACCCCGTCCATATAGGTGCCTTTTTGTACGCAGACTATTATGCCGGGCTGATCCATTGCTTCCCAGCTATCCAGAGCAGGGTTGGTTTTATTGGCGACACCGTACATGCTGCTACTTAAATAAGGCTCGCTATAGTCAATGTTTATAGCGCGCTCCTCGGTGATACCGACGCCAAACATAGCGATATCGCAGCGTTCTTGTTGTATGTCATCCATAAAAATACCGAAGTGTGTTGGGATATATTCAACCTCTACACCCAAGTCCTTGGCAAATTCTTGTGATAAATCGATATCGATGCCTTCTAAAACGCCTGTTTTTTTGTTCTTATAGGAGATCGAAAAGTAGTCCGGCCAGATGCATACCTGCAACTTGCCCGATTCTTTAATATTTTGCTCTCGATCTGATACAGCAAAAGTAGGCTGTGAAAATACTAAACTGCCTAAAAGTAAGGATACTAAGGTCAGACGCAGGTGTTTTATGCAGTTTTTTATTATAAAAACGAGTCTATGCTGTTGTCTCATATAGAATACCCACTGTGAGTCGTTATATTAATAGTAATGTAATGGGTTGTAGTTGTTTTATTACTTTTTGATCGTATGGAACCTATTTTATCTGTGTTAACTCATCTTGCTTCTTTATTAAAAAATGCTGCTTTTCGCCAAAAGTGGGTTTTTCTGACAGCATTACTTATTTTGCTCTGTTTTTGGGCGGCGTTGCAATATACCGCGCGCCAAGGCGTTGCAAGAAGCCTGGCTGAGCAGGATACAAGCAACGCGGTCTTACTGCATGCGCTCGAGGATACTGTTGTACGATCAGTGCAGTCAGTCAACAGCTCCATGCAAACCTTGGCTGAGAGCTTATCTCAGCCCAGCCCCAGCTTGAAAATTAATAATATCCTGCGTGAGCAATTGCGTATCTTGCCACAGCTTAGAGCCATTGATGTGCTTGATACGGATGGTTTAGTGATTGCGTCTGTTACCAACAGTCAGGGTAGTGCAGGTGGCTACTCCTGTCTTGCTGTGCTTAAGAATGAACCCTTGACTGAGTTTGTGATTGAAAATCCGCGTAAAGGTCGTTATCCCAGCGATCCTTTTGCCGCGCAATCGGCGCATCGCTATATTCCTTTTTGTGTACCTGTCCACGATGCAGAAGGTCAGTTAGTGCAGGTATTAGTGGCCTCCATCAACCCGCAATACTTTTATAATCTGTTTACTTCAATTACTGACTCTTTTGCTTCTTATATCCACTTATATCGCTACGATGGCGAAAAGCTACTTGCGACAGGTGCTGTTGAGCCTGATATCGATTCGATTTTAACGCGAGTTAAGGAGAAAAGTTGGGGTCAGTTTCGTACATCTATTACTGCAAATGAGTACTTGGTCAGCTATCGCTCGACCTCTTTGCTGCCTTTGATTTTGGTGTTGGTGTCTGATGAGGCGTTGGCTCTGACTGCTTGGCGGCATGACGAGAGCATGATGCGCTTATTGCTGCTAGTTATTTCAATAATTACTGCTGTTGTGGCATTGGTGATTGCTGTTTTGCGTGAAAAGCGCTGGCAAGCTCAGGGTGATATTCATTTATTAAGTACCGCTATCAGAAGTACGGCGAATGCTATTTTTATTACCAATAAACAGGGTGATATTCATTGGATTAACAAAGCATTTACGGTGCTGACGGGCTACTCTTTTGAAGAGGTCAATGGAAAAAATCCTAGAGTATTGAACTCGGGCTATCAGCAGAAAGATTTTTATAATGTGCTATGGGCGACCATCTTGTCGGGCAAAAGCTGGAGAGGAGAGGTTATTAACCGGCACAAGCTGGGTCATACTTTGGTGGTTGAGCAAACGATTACGCCTATTCTGGATGATAAAAACAATATTGAGCATTTTATTGCCGTGCAAGAGGATGTCACTGCGCGTAAAAATGCTGAGCAAAAAGCCTTGTATGTTGCTGATCATGATTCTTTAACAGGTTTGCCCAATCGACGCTATTTTGAGCGACACCTGCACCAGGTCTTTACCCATTCTGAGCCTATGGAAATGGCGGTTATCTTTATTAACCTTGATCGCTTTAAAGATATCAATGACACCATGGGTCATGCCGCAGGTGATGCACTGTTAATTCATACCACATCGAACTTGCAGAGCTTAATGGATGAAAACTATTTGCTGGCGCGCTTGGGTGGGGATGAATTTGCAATATTAGTCAGGAATGTAGAGAGCCAAGAGCAGTTAACCCGCTTTGCCAGCAAGGTTGTTACGGTGATTACCAAGTCTTTTTATTATGGCGAAGGGGTGTTTAACATTACCTGCAGTGCTGGCGTTGCCATTGGTAATAGCAAAACCTCAGATGCACCCAATATGTTACGTCAAGCCGATATGGCGATGTACCGTGCTAAGCATGCTGGTAAAAACACCTTCCGCTTCTTTGATGAGGCGATGGATGCAATGGTTAGACGACGTGTATATCTACAGCAGCAACTTGAAGTGGCGGTGCACTCTGACACGGCTTTGAGCTTGCGTTACCAGCCACAGGTTGACACTGCTACCGGCTGTTTTTACGGCGCAGAAGCTCTGATGCGCTGGCAGATGGCTGATGGTGAGTGGGTCTCACCAGATGAATTTATCACTCTAGCTGAGGAGACGGGTCAAATTTTAGAAGTTGGCGTTTGGCTGATGAAAAATCTATTTCAGCAGATGGCCGAATGGAACCGACGAGGTGTTAAGTTCGGTAAGATTTCTATGAATATTTCTGCAGTTCAGTTAGCCAGAGATTCTTTAGCTGAGCGCCTGCTGGGCATGATGAAAGAATTTTCCATTCCAGCAGAACAGCTCTCTGTTGAAATCACAGAAACAACCTTGATGACCAATTCAGACAAGGTGATGGATAACCTCAAGCGGTTTAAGAAAGCCGGTATCAGCTTATCGATTGATGACTTTGGTACCGGTTACTCGTCGATGAGTTATTTAAAGGCGATTGATGCCAACCAGTTAAAAATAGATCGCAGCTTTATTATTGGCATAGGTGGCGAGGGCTCGGATAAGCATATTGTACGTGCGACCATCGCCTTAGCGCACAGCTTAAATATTGAGACAGTGGCTGAAGGTGTGGACAGTCAAGAACAGCTCGAGTTTTTAAAAGCACTGTCTTGCGATTATATTCAAGGGTATCTGTTCTCTAAGCCTTTAACCGTTGAGGATTTTGAGCGCTTTATTGTAGAGCAGCCATGCATAGAGATATCCAAGCAAAATGCCTAAATGCATCGCTGCCAACATTAAAGGCTGCACAATAAATTTTGTCGCGGTGAGAGCCATCCTATAAAATTAATCCGTGATGTTCCCATATAAAGTAAACCCTAGCCTGCGTGCTAGGGTTTTTATTGATAGTGTGTGTTTGACGTTAAAGAGGGTAACTTGATGAGACTTTTACATACAATGCTGCGTGTTGGCGATCTAGAGGCTTCGATTGCTTTTTATACTGAAGTATTGGGCATGCAACTGTTGCGTCGCCGTGATTATCCAGACGGTGAATTTACTTTGGCTTTTGTCGGTTACGGTGATGAGGCCAGCAACAGTGTGATTGAATTGACCCATAACTGGGGTGTGGAAAAGTATGACCTCGGTGATGGTTACGGTCATATTGCTTTAGAAGTTGAAGATGTCTATAAAGCCTGTGAGGATATTCGTGCCCGTGGTGGTAAAATTACCCGCGAACCCGGCCCAATGATGCACGGTTCAAGTATCTTAGCCTTCGTTGAAGATCCCGATGGTTATAAAATTGAGCTGCTATCACCTAAGCGTGCGGACTAGATTTATAACCTTATACTGCTCGTGCTATTTTGCAGTTCGAGCAGTCCAGTTACAATGGCTTAAACCTAAAGTCATTCCACATACTATGACGCACGCTACAGTCTAACTGATCAATAAGGGTCTGAATGAGAACTGCTTTCCATCATGCTGTAAACGCAGGTGTTGCCTATTTAATATGCATTGTAGCGGTATTGATTATGTGGGTCGTGGCGAGAGCCTATGGTCTCGATTATTGGCCTGCTACTTACACTGACAGTGGTGAGGCAATTCCTTTTAAAATGGGCTATGAGATCACTTTCAGTGTAATAGGTTTTGTATTGACTGCGGTGCTGTTCTTCCAAGCTCATAAACGAAAAAGCCGGCGGCTGATATGGCTGGGTGTTGCTTGTTTTATGTTGGGAATGCGCGAGCTGGTGTTTTTGTCATCTGTCAGTTCTGACGTGTTTGTGTTTTTAGGGCATGCCTACAGTATGGCCGCCTATGCGTTTATCGCTATGGCGATTTTTACCGGCATTCAAGACGATAAGAATAATCGACTGCGTTTAAAGGCATTCCAAAAAGAAATCAATGAGTTGAAAATGGCGCTGGATGCCCACGCGATCGTGGCCGTGACGGACTCGCGCGGTGTCATTATTCAAGTGAATGATAAGTTTTGTAGCATTTCACAGTACGCCCGTGAGGATTTGATTGGCCGCACGCACAAAGTGATTAACTCAGGTCATCACCCGCAAGAGTTTTTCAAGGATCTGTGGGGCACCATTACCTTGGGTGAGGTTTGGAATGGCGAAGTGTGTAACAGAGCCAAAGATGGCTCCTTGTATTGGGTGCAATCCACCATCGTACCCTTTATGGGTAAAGATGGTAAGCCTGAGCAATATGTGGCCATTCGTGCCGATATTACCTTAAGAAAAGAAGCCGAAGCTGAGACCCGACGCATGGCTTTGCACGATGCTTTGACCGGCTTACCTAATCGACGTTTGATGCATGACAGACTCACCAAAACCATTCAAAGTAAAGAGCGCTACCCAGGTTTTGGCGCGGTATTACTGATGGATCTTGATCACTTTAAAGAGGTGAACGATACGCTAGGGCATGCGCTAGGAGATGAGTTGCTTAGAAAAATTGCTCAGCGCCTGATTCACTGTGTGCGTAAAGTTGATACTGTTGCTCGACTCGGTGGTGACGAGTTTGTCATTGTTCTAGATCAGGTGGGCCTGAACTCAGAGTTAGCGGTCATCAATACACGAAATATCAGTGAGAAAATTCGTACAGCATTGACTAAACCCTATCAACTGGGTGAGCACCAGCTGAATGTAACGCCAAGCTTAGGCGTGGTGCTTTTTGAAGACTTTAGTGACGACTCTGAAGAGTTAATCAAGCAGGCTGATATCGCACTCTACAGCGCAAAGGAAGCGGGCCGTAATCAGGTGTGCTTTTTTGAGGCGGCTTTGCAGGATAAAACCAATCAGCGTGCACTGATTATGCAAGAGTTGCGTAAAGTCCTTGAAAAGGACGAGCTGGTATTATTTTACCAGCCCGTGGTTAACGCACAGGAAAAGATACTTGGTTTTGAAGCGTTAGTTCGATGGTTTCACCCAGAGCAGGGCACTATTTCACCGGTTGAGTTTATTCCGTTAGCTGAGCAAAGTGGACTGATTATTCCGATTGGAGCGTGGATCTTAGAAACGGCTTGTCGGCAGTTGGTGCAGTGGAGTATGCATCCCGATCGCGGCCATTGGACTATGGCGGTCAACGTCAGTGCTCGACAGTTTAATCAAGCTGATTTTGCTGAGCAGATACAGCATGTACTGGTGCGTACCGGCGCACGTGCCGATAGATTACGGCTTGAGCTCACTGAAAGCATGCTGCATGACAATATAGACAGTACCATTGTGAAGATGGAGACCTTGCGTGAGTTGGGTATCAGGTTCTCATTGGATGATTTTGGTACGGGTTATTCTTCGCTCAGTTACTTAAAGCTGTTGCCTTTGAATCAGTTAAAAATTGATAAGTCATTTGTCGATGATATTTTTGAAGATCCAAGCCATGCTGCTATTGCGCGCACGATTATGGCATTAGCCAACAGCTTGGATCTCAGTGTGGTGGCTGAGGGTGTTGAGACACAGCAACAGCTGGATTGGCTTTTGGAAAACGGCTGCAAGTCATTCCAAGGCTATTTATTCAGTCGACCTTTACCCCTCAATGAAGTTGAGGCGATGTTGCTGGTGCGTAAAGAGGGTGGCTCTGTTTAGCGGCTGAAAGATTAAGCTATAAAGTCAGGCAGTATTACATCAAGACATATTTTGGCTGCATAAAAAACGGGCGACTGAATTAACAGATCGCCCGTTTTTGTATTTGAAACAGTTATATTGTTGCACAATTATTGTTCTGCTAACTGCTCCTCTGTATACCCGCCACCGAGGGCTTTATAAAGATTGATTTCACTGGCCAGTTGCGCGAACTGAGTGCTGATGCGTTTTTGTTTTGCATCAAATAGTAAGCGCTGAGCATCCAATAATGTCAGCTGATTATCAATGCCTTCACTGTAGCGACGGTCTGCCAGCAGATAGTAGTCTGCACTGGATTTAACCAGTTCATTGCTGGCAGCCAGTTGTTGCTTATAGGTTGTGCGCCCGATTAAGCCATCAGCCACTTCTCGGAAAGCGGTTTGAATGGATTTCTCGTAACGGGCAATATGGATATCTTTCTGGATTTCACTGTAATTCAAGTTGGCGCGTAACCGCCCCGCATTGAAAATAGGCAGATTAATCTTTGGCATAAACAACCATGAACCGCTGCCACCATCAAATAAGCCTGATAAATCAGGACTTAAGCTGCCCGCTGTTGCTGTGAGACTGATACTGGGGAAGAACGCAGCACGTGCAGCACCAATACTGGCATTAGCGGCTTTCAGCTCGTACTCGGCTTGCAGAATATCAGGACGGCGCTGCAAGAGTTCTGCAGGTAAACCCACAGGTAACTCAGCAAACTTGAAGTAGCTTAAAGGTACTGCTTGGCTGATATCTGTCGTAGCTTTACCGCCTAGTAATAGGTTTAAAGCGTTACGGCTTTGTACACTTTGGCGTTCAAACTGTGCAAGACTGACTTGCGCGCTATGGGTCGCAGTACGCGCTTGTTGTAACTCAAGCGATGTGGCAACGCCGGCATCATAGCTGCGCTGAACCAGTCTTAAGCTGTTTTCATAAGTGTCTAAGGTCTCGCGTACCAGCGCTAAGGTTTCTTGATCCGCCTGCAGGCTTAACCACGCAGTGGCAACGCTAGCTACTAAGCTCAGTTGTGTACTGCGCTGTGCTTGTTCACTAGCAAAGTAAGTTTCTAACGCTTGGTCACGCAAGCTGCCTAAGCGGCCAAAGAAATCCAACTCCCAAGCAGTCGTACCCAGGTTAGCTGAATACTGACTGTTAATGGTTGAGTCACTACCAGCAGGATTCATATTGCCAGGGATACGTTGACGATTAGCACCGCCGCCCGCATCCAATGATGGGTACAGCGCGCTGCGTTGAATACGGTATTGCGCACGAAACGCATCAACATTCAGGGCGGCAATACGCAAATCACGGTTGTTTTCCAAGGCAGTGCTGATCAAAGATTGCAGAGTTTTATCTTGAAAAAATTCACGCCAGTGCGGCAGTGCCGCTAGGTTATTTTCTAGATTGGCGCCATCCCATTGCTCTGCAACGGGCGCAGTCGGCTGCTGATAATTGGGTGCTAGTGAACACCCCGTCAGAGCCGCTAAAAGTGCAGCGGCGAGTGCGGTACGTTTCATTGTCCGTCCTCCTGTTTGTCAGTCGCAGATTTAAATAACGAGCTGACCAGTACGTAAAACATCGGTACAAAGAAGATCGCTAGAATCATCGCAGAGATCATCCCGCCGATCACACCGGTACCAATGGCATGCTTACTACCTGCACCGGCACCTGTGGAGATCGCCAGTGGTAATACACCCAGGATAAACGCCAGTGACGTCATAATAATCGGGCGCAAACGAATCCGGCTGGCTTCAACCGCAGCAGCAGCGAGACTCATGCCGCCTTCGTGCAGTGATTTTGCAAACTCCACAATCAAAATAGCGTTACGTGCCGATAGGCCGATGGTGGTCAGGAGACCGATCTTAAAGTACACATCGTTATCTAAACCACGGCCATAGGTGGCCAAAACGGCACCTAAAATACCCAGCGGTACAATCAATAGAATAGCGAAGGGGACTGACCAGCTTTCATACATCGCGGCCAGACAGAGGAAGACCACCAGCAAGGATAGAATAATCAGCGCGGGAGCTTGGTCACCGGAGAGACGTTCCTCATAGGATAAGCCTGTCCATGCCATACCCACACCATTGGGCAGTTGCTTGGCAATCTCTTCCACGGCAAACATCGCATCACCCGAACTAAAGCCTGGCGCTGCACTACCCAGAATTTCCATAGCCGGTACACCGTTGTAGCGTGACAGTTTCGGTGAGCCGTAGGTCCACTCACCACTGGCAAAGCTACTGAATGGAATCATTTCACCTGTCTTGTTACGCACATACCACTTCTCCAGATCTTCTGGATTCATCCGTGCTTCAGCTTCAGCTTGCATAAAGACTTTTTTCACGCGACCGCGGTCAATAAAGTCATTCACATAGCTACTACCCCAGGCCGTGGAGATGGTTTGGTTGATGGCTGATAATGACAGGCCCATGGAACTGGCTTTTTCGTCATCGATAATCAGTTTATATTGCGGCTCATCACGTAAGCCGTTGGCACGCACTTGGGTTAAACGAGGGTCTGCGTTGGCCATTTCTACAAACTGATCGCGGGCTTGGCTTAAGACATCATGACCGACGCCTGCACGGTCTTGCAGGTACATATTAAAGCCGCTGGCATTACCCAGTTCCATTACCGCAGGGGGTGCAAAGGCAAACACCATCGCATCACGGAAGGAGAAGAACTTCATTTGTGCACGTTGTGCTAAGGAGAATACACTTTGATGCTCAAGGGTACGCTCGTCCCAAGGTTTTAGACCGATAAACGCCATACCTGAGTTTTGGCCACGACCAGCAAAGTTAAAGCCGGTAATTGCAAACACAGAGCGTACGGTGTCAGACTCTTCTTCAAGTAAGTAGTCACGCATTTGGCTGACCACTTCATAGGTACGTTCTGCAGTTGAACCAGCAGGCGTTTGTACCTGAGCAAAGAGCACACCTTGGTCTTCTTCGGGTAAGAATGAGGTTGGGATTTTAGTAAACATCCAACCCATAATCACAACGATCACCAGGTACATCAGCAGGTTCGGTGTTTTACGACGAATCATCGCAGCAACACCACGCTCATACTTGTTTACACCGCTTTGGAAGGTGCGGTTAAACCAGCCAAAGAAACCACGCTTTTCTAAGTTGCCACCTTTAGGGATAGGTTTAAGCATGGTGACACACAGGGCAGGGGTAAAGACTAAGGCTACCAATACTGAGAGCACCATCGCCGAAACAATAGTCACCGAGAACTGGCGGTAAATAGCACCGGTTGAACCTTCAAAGAAGGCCATTGGAATAAATACCGCAGACAACACTAAACCAATACCGACCAAGGCACCTTGAATCTGCCCCATGGATTTACGTGTAGCTTCCAGTGGTGATAGCCCTTCTTCGGACATCACTCGTTCAACGTTTTCCACTACAACAATGGCATCATCCACCAGCAAGCCGATCGAGAGCACCATAGCGAACATGGTCAGAGTGTTGATGCTGTAACCAAAGGCAGCCAAGACACCAAAAGTACCCAAAATAACCACAGGTACAGCTAAAGCAGGAATCAAGGTTGCTCTTATGTTCTGCATAAACAGATACATGACTAAAAACACTAGAACAATGGCTTCAGCCAAGGTGTAAACCACACCTTCAATGGATGCTGAAATTACCGGAGTGGTGTCGTAGGGATAAACAATTTTCATGCCCGGTGGGAAGAAGGCTTCAAGCTCACCTAAAGTAGCGCGTACACCACGAGCGGTATCCAGAGCATTGGCTCCAGTTGCTAGCTTAATACCAATACCTGTGGCTGCTTTACCGTTGAACTCAGCGTTAATACTGTAGTTTTCACCACCTAACTCAACACGTGCAATATCTTTTAAGCGCACTTGCGAGCCGTCTTGATTGACTTTAAGCAAGATGTTTCCAAATTGCTCAGGTGTCTCAAAACGTGTTTTACCAATAATAGTAGCCGTTAGTTGCTGATTCGGTGAAGCGGGTAAACCACCCAGTTGACCGGAGGAAACTTGTACGTTTTGTTCACGAATAGCTGCAGCCACATCGGCTGGAGTCATGGCAAAGTTAGTCAGTTTCAGCGGGTCTAACCAAATACGCATTGCATATTGCGCACCAAAAATCTGGAAGTCACCGACACCGGCGGTACGGGAAATGGGGTCCTGGACGTTAGAAACAACGTAGTCCGCCAAGTCATAACGGCTCATGCTGCCGTCTTCAGAGATAATTCCGACGACCATCAAGAAGTTACTGGCAGACTTAGTCACACGGATACCTTGCTGCTGAACCTCTTGAGGGAGCAGTGGGGTCGCCAATTGCAGCTTGTTTTGCACTTGAACTTGAGCAATATCTGGATCAACGTCTTGCTCAAAAGTAATGCTGATGCTCATGCTGCCATCAGAGTTACTTTGTGAAGAAATATAACGCAGGCCATCAATACCATTCATTTTTTGTTCGATCACTTGTACCACAGTGTCCTGCACGGTTTGCGCAGAAGCACCTGGGTAGCTGACCGAAATGCCGACAGAAGGCGGCGCAATACTGGGGTATTGATTGACTGGCAATTTAAGAATTGAAAGACCACCAATCAGCATAATCACTAGGGCTAAAACCCAGGCAAAAATGGGGCGGTCGATAAAAAAGTTCGACATGAAAAGTATCCCTTATTGAGCTTGGCTAGCAGCGTTAGCAGAGTCTTCAGTGTTGTTTTCTGATGACTTCACGTTACCTGCAGGGTAAGGGTCAACGCTTACGCCAGGCTGTACAAACTGGATGCCTTCAGTGATCAGGCGATCACCCTCTTGTAAGCCTTCAGTGACTAACCAGCGATCACCTACAGTGCGCTCAGCTTTTAAGGTGCGCACTTCAACGGTGTTATCGGCATTCACCACCATGGCAGTCGGCTGACCTTTAGGGTTACGTGTAATACCTTGTTGTGGAGCGAGAATCGCTTGGCTTTGTACACCGCTGACTAAGTTGGCGTGGACAAACATACCGGGCAATAACACGCCATCAGGATTTGGGAAGACTGCGCGTAATGTCACCGAGCCAGTACCTGCATCCACTGAAACTTCAGAGAATTCTAATGTGCCCATATGTGAGTAAGCGCTACTGTCTTGCAGTTTAAGGGATACTTGTGCGGCGTTGTCACCGGCTTTTTCTAACTGACCGTTGGCCAGTTCACGACGTAAACGCAATAGATCATTGGCTGACTGAGTCACATCGACATAAATCGGATCGAGCTGTTGAATTACAGCCAATTCTTGTACTTGGCCATTATTGACCAATGCACCTTCGCTGACGCTGGAGCGGCCAATGCGACCCGAAATCGGCGCTAAGACGCGAGTGTAGCGTTGCTCGATTTGAGCGCGTTCCAGCACAGCTTCAGCCTGTAAACGATTGGCGTGGGCATCGTCATATTGTTGACGGCTGACCGCGCGCTCATCCACCAGCACTTTATAACGATCTGCTAATGAACGGGCAGCCAATAAACTGGCTTGCGCACTTTTTAAATTAGCTTGATATAAAGCAGGGTCAATTTGGTAGAGCTGCTCATTGGCTTTGACATCGCTGCCTTCTTTAAACAAGCGCTTTTGAATAATGCCATTGACCTGGGGTCGCACTTCAGCAATGCGGTACGCTGCTGTTCTACCTGGTAACTGACTGGTCAGCGTGAATGACTCTGAAGATAAAGTCACAATGCCTACTTTAGGAGCAGGTCGTTGTTGTTCACTGGCAGGCTCGCTTGGCTTATCACAGGCACTGAGTAAGAGTGCACCAGCCAGAGTTAGAGAAGCAGCAATAGTGCTTGATGAGGCGCGGGTCATAAAATTATTCCTAATTAGCATCTTTTGGCACTGCACAATAAACGCACGCAAATACGGGTGCAGGGGTGCTTAATTATGCACTGATCCAGATGGGAATACAGTGCATTTTGATTCGACTGAGTAATATACATACATAAGTGAATGTTGGTAAGGGCTTATTTATGTGAAGCTGTTGTATAGAAGTGGTATAGGGGTGTGAGGCTATGGGCTATATTGCATGATGTGTCTATAAACCTTGCACTAGGCGGCGTTACGTGTGCTGTTTTTTTGAGCCTGGCTGCATAGGTGTTGAACTCAGTTGCTCGTGTCTCTTGGAAAACAAAACAGGCCATAGCAGTCAAGACTGTATGGCCTGTTTTTGTATCAGTAGCCCATCAGTCTGCGGCGCTGTAGCGGCGCACACCCGGCATTTGCAAGCTACTGTGCGCAGCTACAGTCCCAGGTGTAGCAAATGCCACCAAGTGATCGGCAGCCACGGCAATACCGACGTTTTCACCGAGGAAGTGGTCGATATGACTGGTAAAGATGGCTTCGAGCTGATTGCCGGTGGGCAACTCAAGACGGTATAGGGTGGCTGCGCCTAAAAAGGTTTTACCAATGATCACCGCTTTAAGTGGGCTTTCGGGTGAATCAATAATATCGTCAGGGCGCAGTAATACATCGACGGTACTGCCTGCCGGCCAGTTGTAAGCACGATTACCGCGAATCACACCCAGTTCAGTTTGTACGCTGTCATTGGTCAGCATCTGTCCACGAATAAAATAGCCCTGACCGACAAAGCTGGCAACAAAGGGTGTGAGTGGTTCGTGGTACAGATTAAATGGCGAATCCCATTGCTCAAGACGGCCTTTATTAAACACACCAATATTGTCACTCATGGCAAAGGCTTCTTCTTGGTCATGAGTGACTAGAATTGCGCTGGTGCCACGGTATTTAAGAATATCGCGCACTTCTTTACTTAAGCGTCGACGTAATTCACCGTCGAGGTTAGAGAAGGGCTCGTCAAGTAATAGCAGTTGTGGCTCAGGCGCCAGTGCTCGGGCTAAAGCGACCCGTTGTTGTTGGCCGCCTGATAGTTCATGTGGATAGCGCTGACTCAGTGGACCGAGTTTCACCAGTTCCAGCAGCTCTTGTGTGATGCGTTGAGCGTTGGGGTTTTTGCGGATGCCAAAAGCAACGTTGTTTTCGACGCTAAGATGCGGAAACAGGGCGTAGTCTTGGAAGACCATACCAATGCGACGTTTTTCCGGCGCTAAGGTAAAGTTTGGGCGGGAAATGACTTCACCAGCGAGGGTGATCGAGCCTTTCATAATCGGCTCAAAACCAGCAATCGCACGCAGCGTGGTGGTTTTCCCGCAGCCAGAAGGGCCCAGTAAACAACCGATATCACCATTATTGAGATGCAGGTTGAGATCGTCGACGATGATTTGATTCTGATAGCCGCAACTTAAATCGGTGAGGCTAAGTAAAGGACCTTGTTTATCCATGCTGATAGGGTACCGGATAGATTAAAATTCCAATCAAGCCTTATTTGCATGCAAGCCTGTATCTGCTTGCGGCTAGACCACTGAATCAATACGCTCAAGTTAGGTTGTTGGTTGATAACACTAGGCTGATTAGACAGTGTGCCAGAGTGTGAAAAACTGGCGCTGCAATCGAGCGCAAAGGCGGTGCGTGAGTAAAAATACGCTGATGCCAATGGTTATAATCCTTGAGTGACACTGGGCTTAACGTGACAGTCGTGTCAACGAATAACCCGACTGACTGTAATACAATTGAGACTGAATCTTATAAGGTAATGGGTGTGCTTTGCAAACACTGCCAGCCTTTGCTGAGTTAGGGCGCCGATATAGCCCTGCGTTCGACAAATAGAGCCAGCGCTTAAGCTATTTGTGCAAATAAAGTAAATAGCTTGATTTTAGTTAATCTAAAGCAGAGCGTTACACTGGGTTTTAGGCTAGAATGCTCCTCAGGTGCTCATTAATCTATGAGCTAAATGACTTACAGTACTTGTCGAGGTGGATTGTGGATATCATCGAAACGATTAAAGAACAGATCGAAAATAATGCGGTCTTGTTGTATATGAAAGGTTCTCCAAATGCGCCACAGTGTGGTTTCTCACAGCGCGCCACTCAAGCGTTAATGGCGTGTGGTGAAAAGTTTGCTTATGTTGATATTTTGCAAAATCCAGACATCCGTGCCAATTTACCTGCTTACGCAAACTGGCCAACATTCCCACAGCTGTGGGTTGACGGTGAGTTAGTCGGTGGTTGCGATATCATCACTGAAATGCATGAAAGTGGTGAGTTAGAAACGATTGTTAAAGCAGCTACCGCTAAAGTAGTCGCTTAAGTGTTGGCTGGCAGTTTTGACTGCTAGCGCGCTGAATCAAAAAAGCCCTTGTCCAGTGAACTGAACAAGGGCTTTTTATTGCCTGTTATTTCATATTAAACCGACTGCTGCGCATGTTTAGTGTTGGCCAGTGCACGGTTTAAGCCGCTAAATAAAGCGCGAATACTGGCAGTGGTGATATTGCTATCGACACCAACGCCAAACACAGGGCGTTGTCCGGGTAAACGCAGCTCAATATAGGCCGCCGCTTTAGCATCACTGCCGCTGCCAATCGCGTGCTCGTTGTAGTCCATAATTTCCACGGGCATGGGTAAGCTGTCGACCAAGGCTTTCAGAGGGCCTGTGCCGCAGCCATCCCAGCTAATCATCATGCCGTCAGCTAAAACTTCAGTGGTTAATGTGCAGATACCGTCCTCTTCTTGTAAGCGGTGCTTCTGCAGTGCGTATGGCGTGACCGCTTGCAAGTATTCCCTATCTAATAATGTGTAGATTTGTGCGGCTGAAACTTCCAGGCCGGAACGATCAGTTTCGGCTTTAATCACCTGGCTGAATTCAATTTGCATACGACGCGGTAATTGCATGCCGTATTCTTGTTCCAGCAAGTAAGTGACGCCGCCTTTCCCCGACTGGCTATTGACGCGGATGACAGCCTCGTAGTCGCGACCAATATCAGCTGGGTCAATGGGTAAGTAAGGCACTTCCCAAATACCATTCTCATCACGCTGAGCGAAACCTTTGCGGATGGCATCTTGGTGTGAGCCAGAGAATGCGGTATGCACCAAGTCGCCTGCATAAGGGTGGCGTGGATGCACCGGTAACTGGTTGCACTCTTCAACCACTTTGCGCACCGCATCAATATCTGAGAAATCCAATTGTGGGTTAATACCATGGGTGTACATATTCAACGCCAAGGTGACTAAGTCCACATTGCCGGTGCGTTCGCCATTACCAAATAAGCAGCCTTCAACGCGATCAGCGCCGGCTAACAGACCTAATTCGCTGGCTGCGACGCCAGTGCCGCGGTCATTGTGGGTGTGCAGGCTGATAATTACATGTTCACGATGATTAATATGGCGGCCAAACCATTCGATTTGATCGGCGTAGACATTGGGCATCGCTACTTCAACCGTTGCAGGTAAGTTTAAAATCACCTTGTTATCGGCGGTTGGCTGCCACACATCCAATACCGCATTACACACTTCCACAGCAAAGGGTGTTTCGGCTGCACTAAAGGTTTCTGGCGAGTATTCAAAGGTCCATTGAGTCTCTGGCTGCAGAGCAGCGTATTTTTTAAACAACTCAGCGGCATGTACGGCAATGGCTTTCACGCCGTCTTTATCTTGGTTAAAGACAATACGGCGAAACGCCGGAGAGACCGCGTTGTACATATGCACAATGGCTTTGGGTGCGCCTTTTAGTGATTCAAAAGTGCGCGCGATCAAATCTTCACGGGCTTGGGTCAGTACCTGAATAGTGGTGTCGGCAGGGATATGTCCGTCTTCAATCAGCAGGCGCACAAAGTCAAAGTCAGTTTGCGATGCAGATGGGAAGGCCACTTCGATTTCTTTGACGCCCACCCCAACTAAGGTTTTAAAGAAGCGTAATTTCTTCTCAGGGCTCATCGGCTCGATAAGGGATTGGTTACCGTCGCGCAGATCCGAGCTGCACCATATCGGTGCTTGGGTGATGGTTTTATTCGGCCAGGTGCGATCGGGTAAATCTAACACAGGGTAGGCACGGTATTTGGTCGCTGGGTTGCTCAACATGGGCATAACTTGATCCTTTAGCGTCGGTAATACAATTCAACATGGACGCAGCGCAGACTGAATAACAGTTGGCCGAGGCTTAACCTTGGCTGTACGGCATGTGGTTGAGATTGAAGTTAAAGGCTAAGGTTTTTTATTGCAAGCAATGTTTTAAAAATGGTTTTTATTTGTATTAAATATGATTTTTAAGGTTTTTTATTCTTATTTTTAGAGTTTTTTGGGTTTTTATTGTTTTGTGATTTTGCCTGCGACAGTCTGTCACGTTCCTACTGTGGGAATGTTTGCGAATACTGAACCTGTTAATAAATGGAATTTGGATGAATTGATGAGTACCCATACTGTTAAAGAGACTTTTGCCCTGAAACCTTTTGCTCGGCGTTTAGCTGTAGCCCATGCGGCTTTTCTAGGCATGCTGGTCTGTGTGCCACTGCAGGCCAATGCGGCGAACCAGCAAGAAGCTGCACAGCTAGCACCGATGGTGATTACCGGTGTGGCGCAGCAGTCGCCAATTAAAGTCGTGACTGATCCGCGTATTCCGCGTCAGCCTGTGCCAGCCAGTGATGGTGCGGATTATCTAAAAACCATTCCGGGCTTCTCGGCCTTGCGCAGTGGTGGTGTCAACAGTGATCCGGTGTTTCGCGGTATGTTTGGGTCACGCCTCAAGCTGCTGACCAATGGTGGTGAAATGCTCGGTGCGTGCCCCAGTCGTATGGACTCGCCCAGCTCCTATATCAGTCCTGAAACCTACGATAAGCTCACGGTGATTAAAGGCCCGCAAACGGTACTGTGGGGCCCAGGTGCATCAGCGGCCACTATTTTATTTGAGCGTGAGCCCGAAAACTTTGATGAGCCTGATTATCGCTTAAATGGCAGTGTGCTGGTGGGTTCTAACCGCCGTTTTGATCGCAGTATTGATGCGGCAGTGGGCAGTCGTGATGGTTATGTACGCTTGATGGCCAATGGTTCAAAAGCTCATGATTACAATGACGGTAACGGTGATCGCGTACCTTCTCGTTGGAGTAAATGGAATACCGATTTAGCTTTAGGCTGGACACCAACCGCGGATACATTACTAGAGCTCACAGCAGGCACAGGTGATGGTGAGTCGCGCTATGCCGGGCGTGGTATGGACGGTACCCAGTTTGAGCGCGAAAGCTTGGGTTTGCGTTTTAAACAAAGCAACTTAACCGAAACATGGAAAGCCTTAGAGGCGCAGGTGTATTACAACTACGCTGACCATGTGATGGATAACTATAAGCTGCGTCACCCTGACCCGACTGCAGCTATGATTCCTATGCGTAAACCTATGGCCAGTGCTGTTGATCGCCGTACTTTAGGTACGCGTGTCAGTGGTACTTGGCAGTGGGATGCGGTGGAAGTGATTGCGGGTGTTGATGCACAAAAAAACGAGCACCGTGCTCGCAAAGGCCCTGGCGATAGCTATAAGCGTATGTCCTGGGCTAAAGACGCCGAATTTAAACAATATGGTGTGTTCAGTGAGCTCAGTTGGAATATGGCTGATGGCGAGCGCCTGATCACAGGTGTACGTTTGGATCGTTCTTCTGCAACAGATACGCGTGCGCAACTGTGCACAGGAATGGGTGGCTGTAAGCCTAATCCAACTGCTGATAAAGAGCGCAGTAAAACTCTTCCCAGTGGTTTTGTACGTTATGAGCATGACTTGCAGTCAATTCCTGCAACGACCTATATTGGCTTAGGCCACAGTCAGCGCTTCCCAGACTATTGGGAGTTGTTTTCAGCCACCAGTACACCCATTGGTGGGGGGATGAAGCCTACTGGCTTCCAGCCCACAGCGTTCGCGACTACAGACCCAGAAAAAACCACTCAAGTGGATTTTGGTATCCAGTATAGCCAAGGACCGATTGAAGCCTGGGCTTCGGGTTATGTGGGGCAGGTGCGCGACTATATTATGTTCAGCTATCGTCAGGGCGCAATGATGCCTATGTCGACAGTGGATAATATTAAAGCACGCATTATGGGTGGTGAACTGGGTGCTGCGTATCAGTTCTCGTCTAATATCAAAGGTGATATGAGTCTGGCTTATGCTTATGGCAAGAACAGTTCTGATGGTCGCGCCATGCCGCAAATTCCACCTTTGGAAGCGCGCTTGGGCTTAAGTTATGAGCAGGGTGATTTCAGTTCTGCAGCCTTATGGCGAGTGGTGGCTGCGCAAAATCGTATTGACGAAGGTCGTGGTAACGTTGTTGGTAAAGACTTTGGCGATAGCTCAGGTTTTGGTGTGTTCTCTATTAACAGTGCGTACCGTTTAAGCAAGAACTGGAAAGTTAGTGCGGGTATCGACAACCTGTTTGATAAAAACTACAGCGAGCATTTAAATCTGGCCGGTAATGCGGGCTTTGGTTATTCAGATGATCCAACGCGCGTCAATGAAGTCGGGCGCACGTGGTGGACTCGTGTTGATATGAAGTTCTAAGTCCGTGCTGGGTGGTCAGTGCCTTGCGCTGGCCATGATTAAAGATCTACGGGTATGCAGTGTGCGCAATCAGTCTTTGGGTTGAGGGCGCTGACTGCAAGATTAAAAAAGGGGTTGAGTCTGTATGAGGCTCAACCCCTTTTTGTTTTTGGTGGTTTTACATTTTTTAAGCAGCAAAAAAACGGCACAAACATTAAGCTTGTACCGTATTTTGCAGTCTGTAACGCAGCGTGTTACGAATCAGCGGGCGCGGTAAGTAATGCGGCCTTTGCTGAGATCATAAGGTGTAATCTCAACACGAACTTTATCGCCTGTTAAAATGCGAATGTAGTTTTTACGCATTTTACCGGAGATATGCGCGGTAACGACGTGCCCATTTTCTAACTCCACACGGAACATGGTGTTAGGCAGGGTGTCGACGACAGTGCCTTCCATTTCGAAGCTGTCTTCTTTCGACATGCAGTATAATCCTCAAAATACAAATAAAA
>Ga0265295_1000385_pt1 | contig 89997 bp, 75 predicted proteins | sample Munlansysbiofilm_FD_192503 | JGI IMG/M metagenome (GOLD analysis project Ga0265295, IMG submission 192503) | Leachate microbial communities from a municipal landfill in Southern Ontario, Canada - Methane capture system biofilm | ecosystem: Engineered > Solid waste > Landfill > Unclassified ... | reverse complement strand
TCATCGGTTTTTTGGTGACCGGTGTCCTGGCCGGACCCTATGTGCTGGGACTGATCAAGGACACCCATCAGGTTGAGCAGATGGCCGAGATCGGCGTGGTGCTGCTCTTGTTCACCATCGGTATTGAATATTCGCTCAAGGAGTTGATGCGGATCAAACACTTAGTGCTGTGGGGCGGCGGGGTGCAGGTGGCAGTAACCATCGTGCTGGTGGCGCTGGTGGGACTGGGCTTTGGCGTGCCCTGGAAGCAGGCCGCCTTCTACGGCTTTCTGGTTTCGCTCTCCAGTACCGCCATCCTGATGAAGCTGTTGATGGATGCCGGTGAGATGGATTCGCCCCACGGCAAGATCTGTCTTGGCATCCTGATCTTTCAGGATCTGTGCATCGTGCCGTTGATGCTGTTTACCCCCTTTCTGGGCGGGGCCGGCAACGGCCTGACCGGGATTGCGATCGTCTCCCTCAAGGCACTGGTGGTGGTGGTGGCCTCCCACTTCGGGGCCCGCTTCGCGGTGCCCTGGATCTTCAACCAGGTGGTTAAGGCGCGCAGTCGCGAACTGTTCATCCTGACCATTATCTTCGTCGGTTTCGGCACTGCCTGGCTCACCGCCCAGGCCGGCCTTTCGCTGGCGCTGGGTGCCTTCATCGCCGGTCTGGCCATCTCCGAGTCGGAGTACAGCCATCAGGTGATGGGCGATATCATCCCTTTCCGCGATGCCTTTATGAGTCTGTTCTTTATCTCGGTTGGCATGCTGCTGGACCCTATGACGCTGGTCAAGCATCCGCTGGCCGTGCTGCTGATTGTGGCCGGTATCGTGCTGATCAAGTGGCTGGTGGCCACCGGGGCGGCCCTGATCCTGCAGTTCCCCCCCCGTCCGGCCCTGATGAGCGGCCTGATGCTGGCCCAGATCGGTGAGTTCTCCTTTGTGCTCTCTCGCGCCGGCCAGCAGTACAACCTGCTCAGCCCCGAGCAGTACCAGATCTTCCTGGCGGCCTCAGTGGCCACCATGGCGCTGACCCCCTACGGAATTAAATACGCCGAGCCGATTGCCAATCTGGTGTCATCCTGGCTGCCGGCCGTGTTGAAGAGCGGCAGTCGGGTAACCGGGGTCAGCCATGACCGTTTCCCGATGGAAGACCACGTGATCATTGTCGGCTTTGGCGTCAATGGCAAAAACCTGGCCCGGGTGCTGAACGGCAACGGTATCCGCTACATCGCCATTGAGACCAACCACCATACCGTCAAGGCCGAGCGCAAGAAGGGCACCCGCATCATCTTCGGTGATGCCTCCAAGGCCGAAATCCTGTCCCACGCCCTGGTCGAGAAGGCCCGGCTGATGGTGATCGCCATCTCCGACGCCACCGCCACACGGCGGGTGGCGGCCCAGGCCCGCATGATGAAGCCGGGGCTGCATATCATCGTTCGTACCCGCTACATCGCCGAGATGGAGCCGCTCTACCAGTTGGGGGTCAACGACGTGGTGCCTGAGGAGTTCGAAACCTCGGTGGAGATCTTCTCGCGGGTGCTGCGAGCCTATCTGGTGCCCCATGACCAGATCGATCACTGCGTTGCCGAGATCCGCCGCGACTCCTACCAGATGTTCCGCACCATGAGCCGCCGTCACAGCCATGCCACCGGCGTCACCGGTTACCTTTCGGGGGTCGAGCTGGGCACCTTTCGGGTACGTAGTGGCTCACCGCTTGATGGCACGCTGCTCAAGGACGGCCTGCTGCGGGACCGCTGCGGCGCCACGGCCCTGGTGATCAAGCGGGGCGAGCAGGTCACTTCCAACCCGGACCCGATCTGGAAATTCGAGCCGGATGACATCGTGCTGGTACTGGGTAAGTCAGACCAGCTGGTCTTTGCGGCCCAGCTGTTCGAATCATAATCCTGCCGTCGTTTCACGCTCCTTGACAAAATATTCAAATATTCATATATTCTGTTTAATTTTGTCACTGAGGAGCGCAAACGTCCATGCATACCACGACCCACAACGGCATATCCCGGCGGGGCCTGTTCAAGGTCTCGGCCGCTTTGCTGGCAGGCGCCAGCGGTCTGGCGGCATTGCCCAAGCAACTGCTGGCTGCGCCGGTTGAGGGCAGGCTGGCAACCCTGATCGATCTGTCACGCTGTGACGGTTGTGCGGGACGTCCGCAACCGGCCTGCGTCACCAGTTGTAAGCAGGAGAAAAATCCCACCGTGCCTATGCCGGTTGATCCGATCCCGTCGCCGTTTCCCACCAATATCATCGAGGATTGGTCCAAGAAGCAGGAGGTTGCCGACCGGCTGACTCCTTACAACCGTATCTTTGTGCAAAAGGCCCAGGTAACCGTCAACGGCAAGGCACAGACCATCTCGATCCCTCGGCGCTGCATGCATTGCGACAACCCGGCCTGCGCCACCATCTGTCCCTTTTCGGCCAACACCAAAGATAAAAATAGCGCCGTGGTGATTGACCAAGAGCTCTGCTTCGGCGGGGCCAAGTGCAAGACGGTCTGTCCCTGGAAGATACCGCAACGCCAGTCCGGGGTGGGGCTCTACCTGAAGGTTGCCAAGGAGTTCATGGGCAACGGGGTGATGTACAAGTGTGACCTGTGCATTGATCGCCTGAAAGACGGCAAGGCACCGGCCTGTATGGAGGCCTGCCCCAAGCAGGCGATGCTGATCGGGCCCCGTGATCAGATCTACGCCGAGGCGGAAAAACGGGCTGCGGCCATCGGGGGGCATATCTTCGGCAAACAGGAAAACGGCGGCACTGCCACCTTGTATGTCTCGCCGGTGCCGTTTGAGGAGCTTGATCGTCAGCTGAGCCCTGCCTCGGCCGACCCCAAACAGGGACAGCCGCAACTGAAGCCGGGGGTAACGCGCAAGATGGCCGAAAGCGACGGCATGGCCAAGGCGGTGCTGGCAGCGCCGGCCATCGGGCTGGTGGCTGGCCTGGTGGGCGCTTTCAGTAGATTATCACAGCGTAAGGCTGAAAACGCCGGAAAGGAGAGCCGCTGATGGCCGGGAACAGTCTGGTGAAACGTCATGAACTGATTGTGATGCTGGAACACTGGGGCATTGCCATCTCCGGCATCGTGTTGCTGTTGAGCGGCATCTTTCAGCTGCCTTCGGCTGCCCGTTACAAGATCACTGCCATCCCCGGTTTCTGGTGGTCGGGAGAGTTTTTCTTCACCCTCAAGCTGCACTACATCGCCTCGCTGGTCTTTGTGGGACTGGTGCTGTTTCACCTGGTCTACCACCTGCTGCTGAAAGAGCGGGCCATGGTGCCCAGGCAGGGTGATGTGGCGGAGTCGATCAAGGTACTGAAAAGCTTTGTGACCAACCAGCCAGAACCGCCCTTTGGCAAATACCTGCCGGAGCAGCGCCTGGCCTATGTGGCGATAGCGATCCCGGTGTTGATGCTGGTGGTGTCGGGCCTGATCAAGACCTGGAAGAACGTCTATGCCCCGGACATGGATCGCACTCTGCTGTTGTGGGCCACCTGGGTGCATAATGTGGGCTTTATCCTGTTCTTCCTGGCCTTTGTGGGGCACATCGGCGCCTTGCTGATCAAGCCCAACCGGCCGATGCTGCGGGGGATGCTGACCGGCAAGGTGACGCGGGACTACGCCGAACACCGCCATCCGCTCTGGATCGATGAGCTGGAGGGTAAGCGGTAACGCAGGCAGCAGCACCATAGCACTACCATCATCCGGCAGAGGGGCCTACCCTCTGCCGTTTTTATGGGCTGGCGGATGCGTCGTCCTATGGTAAGCTTGCCAACGAATCAGTACCGAGCGAGGGACAGGCCAAGTATGGATCAGGTATGGATAGCACTAGGGTTGACGCTGTTTGCCGGCATGGCCACCGGCATCGGTAGCGCCATCGCCTTTCTGGCCAAGCGGACTGATTACCGCTTTCTGTCTATCGCCACCGGTTTTTCGGCCGGGGTGATGCTATACGTCTCCTTTGTGGAGATCTTTCACAAGGGGGCGGTCGCCCTGGTGGAGAGCTACGGCGAACCGTGGGGGCACTGGGTTAATGTGGGCTCCTTCTTTGGCGGCATGCTGCTGATCGGTCTGATCGACAACCTGGTGCCGGCGGCTGAAAACCCCCACGAGGTACACTCCGAGGCCGAATCTGCACCGCTGCACAACCCGGCTGCGCCGCTACCTGATTTCTCCGTCGTGAGCCCAGCCGCTGTGGGAGAACATCAACACAGCGACAGGCATCGCAAACTGATGCGAATGGGGCTGTTCACCGCCCTGGCCATCGGTATCCACAACTTTCCCGAAGGTCTGGCCACCTTTCTGGCGGCTCTTGAAGACCCCAAACTGGGTGTCGCCATCGCCATTGCGGTGGCCTTGCACAATATCCCTGAAGGCATCAGCGTCTCGGTGCCGATCTTTTACGCCACCGGCAACCGCAGCAAGGCCTTTGCCTACTCGGTCTTGAGCGGCCTGGCCGAACCGGTGGGGGCCGTGGTGGCCTACCTGTTTTTGCGGTTGGTGTTTGGCTGCGAGGCCGGCATGATCCCGCCCCAGGTGATGGGGGTGCTGTTCGGCGGTGTGGCCGGCATCATGGTCTACATCAGTCTGGATGAGCTGCTGCCCACCAGCCGGGCCTACGGCAAGGGCCACGACAGCCTGCTGGGGCTGGTGGCCGGCATGCTGGTGATGGCCCTCAGTCTGCTGCTGATGAAATAGTTGTGTGACTGCTTGACTCTATATCTTGTGGTGTGGTAGAGGTGTTGCCACAACATATTCCGCTGCTGGTTGGCGGGAGCAGCATACACGATCAACGGTGCCCGTAAGGGCTTGATAGGGAAGAGGGGTGACGCTCCACAGGAGCCATTCCCCCACGGACCCGCCGCTGTAAGCGACGACAACGGGCAACAGACCACTGGCTGGTTAGGCTGGGAAGGCGCCCGGAGGATGACTCGCAAGTCAGAAGACCTGCCTTGATCCAGTGCACAAGATTACTCTCCGGGGACTGGGAGTAGGTGAACAACGGAATCAGGCGACGTTAAATTCGGAACGTCCGCATGCTGTTTCAAGCAGCTGCGGACGTTTTCAGTTTTTGCCCCGCGACCTATCCCCGGACTCCAGACCAAAGGAGTCAGACCATGCAACAGATCGTATCAGCAGCACCCGTCAGTGTCATGAAACGTGACGGCAGCCGCGTCCCCTTTGAGGCGGCCCGTATCCAGTCGGCCATTATACGTGCAGGTCGGGCCACCAACGAGTTCGGTGAGGATGAGGCACAGCTGATCACCGGCCAGGTGCTGAAGGTGTTGCGGCACCGCTTCCCCCATGAACCACCCAGCATTGAGCAGATTCAGGATGTGGTGGAGCAGGCCCTGATCTCGGCTAACCACTTCGCCACCCTGCGGGCCTATGCGGTCTATCGCGAGCAGCGCAGCCGTCTGCGTCAGGATCGTAAAACCGTGGTGGATGTGACCGCCTCGGTCAACGAGTATCTGGAGCAGAGTGACTGGCGGGTCAGCGCCAATGCCAACCAGGGTTATTCCCTGGGGGGGCTGATCCTGAACCTGTCCGGCAAGGTGATCGCCAACTACTGGCTCTCCCAGGTCTACCCGCCGGAGGTGGGGGAGGCCCACCGCGACGGCAGCATCCATATCCACGATCTGGATATGCTGGCCGGCTACTGCGCCGGCTGGTCGCTGCGGATGCTGTTGGCCGAAGGGTTGAACGGCGTGCCGGGCAAGGTGGAGGCCGGTCCCCCAAAACACCTCTCCAGCGCCGTGGGGCAGATCGTCAACTTTTTGGGTACCCTGCAGAACGAATGGGCCGGGGCCCAGGCCTTCAGCTCCTTTGACACCTACCTAGCGCCCTATGTCCGCAAGGACAAGCTGAGCTACCGGGAGGTGCGTCAGTCTATCCAGGAGCTGATCTATAACCTGAACGTGCCGTCCCGCTGGGGCACCCAGACCCCCTTCACCAACCTGACCTTTGACTGGACCTGCCCCGACGACCTGAAAAATCAGGTGCCGGTGATCGGCGGGCAGGAGATGCCGTTTTGTTACGGCGAGCTGCAGGCCGAGATGGATCTGATCAACCGGGCCTACATCGAGGTGATGACCACTGGCGATGCCAAGGGCAGGGTGTTTACCTTCCCGATCCCCACCTACAACATCACCCCTGATTTTCCCTGGGAGAGTGAGAATGCCGAGCTGCTGTTCGCCATGACCGCCCGCTACGGCCTGCCGTACTTCCAGAACTTTATCAACTCGGAGCTGACCCCCAACATGGTGCGTTCCATGTGCTGCCGCCTGCAGCTTGATCTGCGGGAACTGCTCAAACGGGGCAACGGTCTGTTCGGTTCGGCCGAGCAGACCGGTTCACTGGGGGTGGTCACCATCAACTGCGCCCGCCTGGGCCACCAACACCAGGGTGACGAGGTCGGGCTGTTCAAACGGCTGGATCAGCTGCTGGAGATCAGCCGCACCAGTCTGGAGATCAAGCGCAAGGTGATCCAGCGCCATATGGATAACGGTCTGTTTCCCTACACCAAACGCTATCTGGGCACCCTGCGTAACCACTTTTCCACCATCGGGGTCAACGGCATCAACGAGCTGATCCGCAATTTTACGGCTGACCAGGAAGACATTACCACCCCGACGGGCCACGGTCTGGCGGTGCGGTTGCTGGATCACCTGCGGCAGCGGATGGTGGCGTTTCAGGAACAGACCGGCCACCTCTACAATCTGGAAGCCACGCCGGCTGAGGGCACTACCTACCGCTTTGCCAGGGAGGACAAAAAGCGTTTCCCCGCCATCATTCAGGCCGGCAGTGCGGAGGCGCCCTATTACACCAATTCAAGCCAGCTGCCGGTGGGCTTCACCGACGACCCGTTCGAGGCCCTACAGCGGCAGGAGGAGCTGCAGCGCAAGTACACCGGTGGCACCGTGCTGCACCTTTACCTGGGAGAGCAGGTCTCCAGCACCGAGGCCTGCAAGCAGCTGGTGCGACGTTCGTTGGAACGGTTCCGGCTGCCCTACATCACCATTACCCCCACCTTTTCGATCTGCCCCAAGCATGGCTATCTGAGCGGTGAGCACCCGTTCTGTCCGCTCTGCGATCAGGAGTTTGTTCGCCAACAGGCCATCAATGAAAGGAGTAACGCATGAACAACGAGCACCAACAACCGCAGACAGCACTACCGCAAGAACAACGGCAACCCTGCGAGGTCTGGACCCGCGTGATGGGCTACCACCGGCCGGTGGCCTCCTTCAACACCGGCAAAAAGTCTGAGTATGCCGAGCGTACCTTCTTCAAGGAAGTGGCATGCTCGCCATCGGCGGACTGACCCCCTTCACCACCATCGACTACCCCGGCAAGCTGGCAGCGGTGGTCTTCTGTCAGGGCTGCCCCTGGCGCTGCGGCTATTGCCACAATCAGCATCTGCTGGCAGTTGATCGTCAGGCCGGTATCGCGTGGCAAGAGGTCATGCAGCTGCTGGAACAGCGGCGGGGCTTGCTGGATGCGGTGGTCTTCAGTGGTGGCGAGCCGACCCTGCAGCCCGGATTGCCCCTGGCCCTGGACGCGGTGCGCCGACTGGGGTTTCTTACCGGCCTGCATACTGCCGGGCCGTTTCCCGACCGGCTGGCGGCCTGCCTGCCGCAGCTGGATTGGGTGGGGATGGATCTGAAGGCCCCCTTTGATTGCTACGACGCACTTACCGGGGTGACGGGCAGTGGCCGGGCAGCAGCACGCAGCGCGGAACTGGTACGAACGAGTGGTGTTGCACACCAGTTCCGCACCACGGTTGATCCGTTGCTGCAGTCGGACGAACGCCTGAAACGGTTGCAGCACACGGTTACAGGGTGGGGCGACCAACTGGTGCTGCAGGAGCTGCGGATCACCGCAGCTCCTGCAGCGTAATCAGTGGTGACAGCTGCCGCCGCAGTCGCCGCCGCTGCAGCCCTTTTTCTTCCAGAGTGAGCAATAGAGGAGCCAGATGGCTCCTCCCGCAATGGCTACCATCAGGATGATGTCGAACAGTCCCATGTCTAGCCTCCCAGACCCAGCAGCCTGCCGCCCTGATAGATGATCAGCGCCACCAGCCAGGCCAGCATGGTGGAGTAGGCGAAGGCCACGCCGGCCCATTTCCAGGTGCCGAACTCGGCCCGCATGGCCGCCCCCACCACCACGCAGGGCATGTAGAGCAGTACGAAGGCCATGAAGGCAAAGGAACTGAGCGGCGTGAACTGGCCTTTCAAGGCGGTCTTGAGCGCAGATTGCTCTGCCTCAGGTTCTTCTTCCTGGGGCAGGTAGAGCACGGTGCTGACTGCAGTCGTGACCGCGCCGCCAAAGGAGACCACGATCTCCCGCAGGTCTTCGCCCAGGGTGGGCTGCTTTTCTTGCTCTGCCTCTTCGGCTGCCGGGGCGTAGATCTCGCCCATGGTGCCCACCACGATCTCCTTGGCGATCACGCCGGTGATCAGCGATGAGGCCGCCTCCCAGGTGCCGAAGCCCACCGGCTGGAAGATCGGTGCGATGGTGGCGCCGGCCCTGCCCAGGTAGGAATCGCGCTTGTGTTCCAAGCCCCAGGGCAGGTTTAACAGGAACCAGACCAGTATCGAAACGGCAAAGATGTAGGTGCCGGCCTTGATCAGGAAGTGTTTGCCCTTTTCCCAGGTATGCAGCATCAGGCTGGTGAAACTGGGCATCCGGTAGGGCGGCAGCTCCATGATGAATAGGGGCGCCTCGCCCCTGAAGAGGGTCTTCTTGAAGATGTAGCCCATCATCACCGCCAGCAGCATCCCCAGGATGTAGAGTACCCAGATCACCGAGCCGGCATTGTCCGGAAAGAACACCGCAGCGAACAGCACATAGACCGGCAGCCGGGCACCGCAGGACATCAGCGGGATCAACAGGGCGGTCAGCACCTTGTCCTTCGGGTTTTCCAGGGTGCGGGTGGCATAGATGCCCGGTACGTTGCAGCCGAAACCCAAGAGCATCGGGATGAAGGACTTGCCGTGCAGGCCGATGGCATGCATGGCCCGGTCCATCACAAAGGCGGCCCGCGCCATGTAGCCGCTGCCCTCCAGGAAGGTGATGAAGAACATCATGGCAAAGATCACCGGCACGAACACCAGCACCGAGCCGACCCCGGCGATCACACCGTCGTTGATCAGCGACACGGTCCAGTCAGGCGCCCCGATACCGTTCATGATGGCGGTGGTCCAGCGTTTGAACGGTCCGCTGGTCATGGCATCCAGCCAGTCACTGAAGGGGGACGACAGGTCAAAGGTCAGCTTGAACAGCAGCCACATGGCCAGGGCAAAGATCGGTATCCCCAGGAAGCGGTTCAAAACCACCCGGTCGATACGTTCGGTCAGCTCGATGGTGCGTTTCTCCGGCTTGGTCATCACCTCGCGGCACAGGCCGCTGGCCAGCCCGTAGCGGCTGTCGGCCAATAGTCCCTCGACGTCGTCGCCGTGGGCGCGGCGCAGGTGTTCAAACAGCTGCTGCGGCAGCGACTCCGGTGTGATGTTGACCAGCTTCAGCAACGGGGCATCCCCCTCCAGCAGCTTCAGCAGCAGCCAGCGGGTCGGATACTGTTCCAGCAGGGCAGCGTGGTCACACTGGAGAACATCATGCAGCCCTTTCAGGACGGTCTCGATATCCTCACCATAGCTGAGCCGCTTGGGTGTGTGCTGTGCCGGTTCGGCAGCCACCGTCACCACCCGTTTAAGCAGCTGCTCCAGTCCGGTCTTGCGGGTGGCCGAGGTGGGCACCACGGCAACCCCCAGCACCTGTTCCATCTGGGTAGTGTTGATCTGGTAGCCCTTGGCCAACGCCTCGTCATGGATATTGAGGGCTATTATCATTGGTATGCCCAGCTCAAGTAGCTGGATGGTCAGGTAGAGGTTGCGCTCCAGGTTGGTGGCATCCACCACATTGACGATCAGGTCCGGTCGCTGGTTTACCAGATAGTCGCGGGTGATGATCTCCTCCTGGCTGTAGGGGGACAGGGAATAGCAGCCCGGCAGGTCCACCAGGCGAATGCTGCGTCCCTCCACCTCGAACAGGGCCTCCTTTTTCTCCACCGTCACGCCTGGCCAGTTGCCCACATGCAGACGACTGCCGGCGATGGCGTTGATCAGGGTCGACTTGCCGGCATTGGGGTTGCCGGCCACGGCCACAATGAGCGGTTTTTGCTGGCTCATGCCGCCACCTCTTCGATCTGGATACCCTTGGCCTCGCCCTTGCGCAGCGATAAGTTATAGCCCTTGACCGTCACCTCGATCGGATCACCCATTGGCGCCACCTTCTCCACCCTGATCCGCTCGCCGGGGATCACCCCCATGTCCATCAGCCGGCGTCGGATCGGTCCGATGCTGCTGTCCAGCTTGATGATCGTACCCTGCTGTCCTGGCTTGAGGTTGCTCAGGTTCATGCCGTTACTCCCTTCATGCTGATGCCACGGGCCATCCTGCGGTCAATGGCGATGCGTGCTTCGTCAACCATCAACAGCAGCAGATTGCCGTCGTTCTTGAGTACCTCTACGGTTTTGCCAATCCTCAGCCCCATCTCCTCAGCGCGGGTGGTGCTGGCCTGGTGCTTGTGCTTGCCATGGTGGTGCTGGCAGACGCCTCCGCAGCCACCGCAGTGTTTGATATCGGCGATCTGTCCCCGTTCGCCGGGGCTCATCAGTTCCAGTGGCATCATTCGTTCTCCTTGTGCGTTTTTCTAGAATTTCAACACAACGCCATACAGGGCCGTGATGTCGGTTTCGGAGCTGGTCAGGCCAAACTTGACGCCGGCATTGATATCCAGCAGGTCGTTCATCTCGTAGCGGGCGCCGGTCAGACCGTAGACCGGTAGCTCGTGGGCGTTTTTTTCCGGGTTAGACCCCAGCCCGAAGTCCGCCACCACCACCAGCCCTTCAATCAGTTCTGCCTCTCCGGCAATCGATCCGGTCCAGAGGTTGCCGTGGGTGGTGGATCTGATTGCATGGGTGCGGTAGCGGTGATGCTCGTAACCGAGGTTGGCATGCAGGGCGTAGCGTCCATCAGAAAATTCCTTGCTGGCGATCAGGGTGCCACCGCCATGCCAGTGCCCTTCTGAAAGTCCCTCTGAATATCTGCCGGTGGGTACTACCAGCCATGGTTTAACGGCCAGTGCAATGCCGCCCAGCTCGGTAAAGGCATATTTGAGTTCCAGCACCATATCGCCCAACCCCTGCGTCTTGTGAGTCAGCGCGTTGTCCTCTTCCACGCGCAGGTTGAAGGTATAGGGAAGCGCCAATGAAGCACTCAGGTCTTGGTAGAGTCCGGTGCTGATCTTCAGTTCACTGTCGGATGAAGACGCCTTGTAGCTGATTCCGCCTGAACGCTGTCTGTCCGATGCGTAGGAGCCGTTGAGCTCTACTTCGACTGATCCGACAGCGACGGTGCCGGCATCGTCGGTTGCCAGGGGAGGTCCGGCCAGTGCGGCTGATGTGGTCATCAGGGCAAACATCAGGGCGGTAGCGGTGGTGCGCAGTGCAGTCATCATGGTACTACTCCTTTGTGTGTAGTACTCTGGCTGGCTGCATGGCGTGACGACGGCCACAGGCTGGCTTGAGCGAATTGTTAAGGGTTACTTGGTCATAATCAGTTTGTTGTTGCTGGTAATCCGAATCCGGTACTGCTCGCCGGCGTGCAGGATGATCACCTCCTGGTCAGCCTGAAACAGGTTGCAGCTATCAATGGTTCTTTTGTTCATCATGTCACCTCTCTTTTTGTCTGGTAATGAATGCTTTTATCAATTTGCGATAAAAATAAATGTTGGCTATTGCGGTTAAGCGTCTCAAGGCAGGGGCCAAGCGTCGCACAATCTGACAAGCGGGCCCCCATCAATTGTCGTTGGTGACGGAACTGGTCTGCAAGGGACAGGCTTTGCCCAGGGTTGCCGTAGATCTTCCAGGGCCCCTGACAGGTGAAGGGAAGCTTGACCAGGCCCATAAAGGCGGCCACATCCTTGGCCGGATAGCCGATGAACAGGCCGATCTCGTGGGGGAAGGTTCCCTTGTTTGCTATGCGCTGTTGCAGTTCAGAAAGTAGTGCGTCGGTCCCTGCTTCGGGCTTGTAACCGGCCTTGCGAAGCAGGACACGGATGCCCTTATGAGCAAGATGGCGGTCGAGGGATGTTCTGTTGTAGCACAACAACAGCAATGCCGTTCCCTTGTTCTGCAAGATCGTGATCTGTAGTGTGCTGAGACGTGACTCAAGCTGATCCCCAAGCTGCTGCCACAGGAGATACAGGTTTCTGCCGCAGGGACGGGTGCGGTTAACCAGTGAAATAAGGTTAGCCGGTTTGACTTCTGCCAGCACCTCGGCAGATTCTAGCATCAGGTGGGCCGTCAGGCAGTCCAAGGGATCATGAAACTGTTCGAGCAGTGCGTTGGTAGGCGTTGCTGCCTTTGGGTGTTGGGTTTTTTGTGCAATCAGTGCTGCCATGAACCACCAGCCATGCAAATGAATTTTGTTATCAATAACTATTCACTGGAATCTTGTCAACAGATTTTTAAGCAGGATGGCAGAATGTGATGGGTGAGGGATTAGTGGCCGGCGCAGCTGTTACAGATGCCATAGACAACAATGGTCTTGGAGTCGATACGGCCCCAGGAGTCGATGTCTGAAGGCAGATCAAGGCGGTCGATGGCCGGCCAGAGGAAGTCGTACACACGTTTGCAACGACTGCAGATCAGGTGGTGGTGCGGGGCGTAGACGGCCTCAAAGCGGGCCTGACTTTCAGCGGTCTGGATGCGCGACACAAGTCCGTGTTGCTCCAGGGTGGTCAGGGTGCGGTAGACCGTGTCCAGCGAGATGGTCGGTAACGTTGGCAGCAGACGCTTGTGCAGTGTCTCGGCCGATGGATGATCGGGCTGCGACAACAGGTGACGAAAAATCTCGGTCCGTTGGTGGGTTACTTTCAAGCCGGCCTGTTTGCAGGCTGCGGTAAACTGTTGCATGGTCTGCTCTAGCTGTTCCGTTGTAAGGGGCTTCGCCACGGCAAGACTCCTGTTTTTGTATTATTTGTTAAGAAGTATTATTTTTTGCACTGGTTTTGTCAAGAAAACATTGTGTGCTTTTCTGCAGAAGCGCTTGTCCTGGCTTGCTTGTAGATTCATTAAACTGCGCTACACTTGGCCTGAACGTTACCACCTGAGAAAGGAATACGACATGCCTGACAATCTGTTTATTCCGTCGGTTGACCTACGGGTCGGCGCACTTGAAGAATATAATCGTAGACAGAAAGAACGTGCAGCGCAGCATAAGCAGCGTCCCAAGCCGCGTCCTTGTATTACCCTTACGCGGCAGTATGGCTGCCAGGGCTATCCGGTGGCTGAGCGGGTCTGCGAACTGATGAACAAACGGACCGGCGAGCCCTGGCTGTTGATCGATCGAGCAGTGCTTGATGAGGTGGCGCAGCGACATAATATCTCAAGGGACCTGCTGGAAGGGTTGGGTGAAAAAAATACTCTTCTGGCTGATGTGCTGGCGACCTTTTCGCCCCGTTGGGTGCATAGTCAGGATTGTTTCCAGTTGCTGTGCAAGCATGTGGTTTCGTTGGCCGAACAGGGCAACGTGGTGATCATGGAGCTGGGCGGAGCCATCATTACCCGTCATTTTGAGCATGCTCATCACTTCAGGATGTTTGCGTCGCAGCAGTACAAGGTGCGTACCATTGCACAGCGTCTGAAACTTTCGGAAGAAGATGCCGAGGCATTGGTACTCAAGCAGCAGCGCAAGCGGGATGATTTCGTGCGTGATTTTCTGCACTGTAACGATCATGATCCGCTGTTGTACGATCTGCTGATCAATAATGAGCGAGCGGGCATTGAGCAGATCGCGGATACTATCGTGCAGTTTGTGCTGGATGGCGAGCAGTGATATTCAGGACGGATTTTGTCTTGACAGATTACTAATTAGGTATTATTCCTGTTTTGCGTAGTAAGCAGACTGCATTTAACACGACACACAACACCACTAAGGAGGATGTACCGATGGCCAATGGACCGAAGACCGAAAAGAATCTGATGGAAGCCTTTGCCGGTGAATCACAGGCCAACCGTAAGTATCTGGCCTTTGCCAAGCAGGCAGATGCTGATGGTTACCCCCAGGTGGCTCGTCTGTTCCGCGCCGCAGCCGAAGCCGAGACGGTGCATGCCCACGCCCATCTGAAGGCATTGGGCGGCATCAAAAGCACCAAGGAAAATTTGCTGGAGGCGATCGGCGGGGAGACCCACGAGTTCAAGGAGATGTATCCGCCGATGATTGATGACGCCAAGCAGGAAGGCGCCAGCGAGGCGTTGCGCTCCTTCAGCTATGCCAACACCGTAGAGAAGACCCACGCCGAGCTGTATCAGAAGGCCTTTGATGCTCTGGGCCAGGCCGGTGAGCAGTTCGATTACTACGTCTGCCCGATCTGTGGCCATACCCACGAGAAGGTTGCTCCAGACAAGTGTCCGGTCTGCGGCGCAGCTGGCTCGGTCTTTATCAAGATCAATTAATTCAGGTTCTTGAGCGGGCAGCCGGTTTGGTGTCCGCTTTTAAACAATCAGTTGATAAGTATTTTTATTGTCTAGTTATGAGCCTTGATTTGTAGACATTCGGGAAATGTATGCTAATCGTATAGATGAGCAGTTGGTTTTGGCTGATGGCATCGGCAACAACTGATTTGGAGTAACGGGCGACGTCAGGATGCAGAACAGACCAAGCATAGCGAAAGGAGCCGGTTGTATGAGCAATGAAAGCAAGTGTCCGGTGACAGGCAAGTCCAGCAGGCAGGTGGCTGGCGGCGGCAGATCTAACCGTGATTGGTGGCCGAATCAGCTGAACCTTCATATCTTGCACCAGCATTCTGCCAAATCCAATCCGATGGGTGAGGATTTCAATTATCGGGAAGAGTTTAAAAAACTCGACCTGGCCGCCATCAAAAAAGACCTCTGCACCCTGATGACCGACTCGCAGGAGTGGTGGCCGGCGGACTGGGGCCACTACGGCGGTCTGATGATCAGGATGGCCTGGCACAGCGCCGGCACCTACCGGATGGGTGATGGTCGTGGCGGGGCCGGTTCAGGTTCCCAGCGACTGGCGCCGCTCAACAGCTGGCCGGACAACGTCAACCTGGACAAGGCCCGTCGGCTGCTCTGGCCGATCAAACAGAAGTACGGCCGCAGGATTTCCTGGGCCGATCTGATGATCCTGGCCGGTAACTGCGCCCTGGAGTCGATGGGCTTCAAGACCTTCGGTTTTGGCGGTGGTCGTGAGGATGTCTGGGAGCCGGAAGAGGATGTGTACTGGGGTTCAGAGGAGGAGTGGCTGGCCACCAGCGACAAGCCCAAGAGCCGTTACAGTGGTGAACGGGATCTGGAAAACCCGCTGGCCGCAGTGCAGATGGGCCTGATCTACGTCAACCCTGAAGGGCCGGACGGCAATCCTGACCCGGTGCTTTCGGGTCGCGACGTGCGCGAGACCTTTGCCCGTATGGCCATGAACGATGAAGAGACCGTCGCCCTGGTGGCCGGCGGCCATACCTTCGGCAAATGCCATGGCGCCGGTACGGCTGATCATGTCGGGCCCGAACCGGAAGCTGCGGGCCTTGAGGAACAGGGGCTGGGCTGGAAGAGCAGCTTCAAGAGCGGCAAGGGTGGCGACACCATCAGCAGCGGTATCGAGGGTGCCTGGAAACCAAACCCCACCACCTGGGACATGGGCTACCTGAAGGTGTTGTTCAAATATGACTGGGAGCTGGTCAAGAGTCCGGCCGGCGCCAATCAGTGGCTGGCCAAGGATGTGGACGACGAAGATATGGTGGTGGATGCTCACGACCCTTCCAAGAAGCGGCGGCCGATGATGACTACCGCCGACCTGTCGCTCAAGTTTGACCCGGTGTACGAAAAGATTGCCCGACACTACCTGGCTAATCCTGACCAGTTTGCCGATGCCTTTGCCCGGGCCTGGTTCAAGCTGACCCACCGCGACATGGGTCCCAAGCTTCGTTACCTTGGCCCTGAGGTGCCGGCTGAGGACTTGATCTGGCAGGATCCGGTGCCTGCGGTTACGCATGCTTTGATCGATGCCAAGGACGTTGCCGGCCTGAAAGAGAAGATTCTGGCCTCGGGTCTTTCGATTTCGCAGCTGGTCACCACCGCCTGGGCCTCGGCATCCACCTTCCGTGGTTCCGATAAACGGGGCGGCGCCAACGGTGCCCGTATCCGTCTGGCCCCGCAGAAGGACTGGGCGGTCAACCAGCCAGCCCAGCTGGCAAAGGTGCTTACCACCCTTGAGGGTATCCAGCAGCAGTTCAACAACACCCAGACCGGCGGCAAACAGGTTTCGCTGGCTGATCTGATCGTGCTGGGGGGCTGCGCGGGGGTTGAGCAGGCGGCCCAAAAGGCCGGCCACAACCTGACGGTGCCCTTTACGCCGGGCCGCACCGATGCCACCCAGGAACAGACCGACGCGGCATCCTTTACGGTGCTGGAGCCGAAGGCCGATGGTTTCCGCAACTACCAGAAGGCCAAGTATGCTGTGACTGCAGAGGAGTTGCTGGTTGACCGGGCCCAGTTGCTGACTCTGACCGCTCCCGAGATGACGGTGCTGATCGGTGGTATGCGGGTTCTGAATGCCAATTTTGGTCAGTCGCCCCACGGTGTGTTTACCACGCGTCCCGAAGCGCTCACCAACGACTTCTTCATGAACCTGCTTGACATGGGGACCAGCTGGAAGCCGACCGCGCAGGATCCAGACCTGTTCGAGGGGCGTGATCGGCGTAGCGGCGAACTGAAGTGGACCGCCAGCCGGGTTGACCTGGTCTTTGGCGCCAACTCGCAGCTGCGGGCCATTGCCGAGGTGTACGGCTGTGCCGATTCTCAGGAAAAGTTTCTGCAGGACTTTGTTGCAGCCTGGACCAAGGTGATGAACCTGGACCGTTTCGATCTTGACTGATGGTGAAGGTGTGTAGTCGGTATCGTCTGTCAGGTTTGTTTGATTATGTTTGAAGTATGATTACGTGCTGTTACGGGTTTGTCGAGGGGGTGGTTGCTCCCTCTGATTGCACTGAAAGGAGAACACAACATGGAAGCGGGACAAGGCTGCGTCAAACCGGCCGGAGGACCAGTCAGCATGCAAAGCGCTGCGCCACCATCTACCACACCACAAACTGCACAGGGGGTACAAACCATGAACATCGCACGGGTCGGGCATCCTGCCCCTGATTTTGAGGCAAATATCTATCTGAATGGCGGCTTTCAGACCATGAAACTTTCCGATTACAAGGGAAAGTGGATTGTGCTGTGCTTTTATCCGGGCGATTTCACCTTTGTCTGACCGACTGAACTGACGGCGGTCGCCGTCAAGCATGCCGAACTGAAGGAACTGGGTGTGGAAAGCTTCGCAGCAAGTACCGATAGCCGTTTTGTCCACAAAATCTGGCAGGCCGAAGAGCTTTCAAAGATGGTACCCGGCGGGGTGCCGTTCCCGATGATTGCCGATGCCAGCGGTCTGATCGGTCAGGCCTACGGTGTCTTTGAGCCGGCCGCCGGGGTTGATATTCGCGGCAGGTTCATCATTGATCCCGATTTCATCATTCGGGCCATGGAAGTGCTGACCCCTGAGGTTGGTCGCAGTGTCAACGAGCTGATCCGTCAGATCAAGGCCTTCCAGCATGTGCGTGCCACCGGCGAGGTGATGCCGGCCGGCTGGACACCGGGCAAGCCGACTCTCAAGCCGGGTCCTGACCTGGCTGGTAACGTCTGGAAGGAATGGAAGCCGGAGATGGCGTTCTGATTCTGCGATGTGAACTCAGCTTTATTGAGTAAACTGGCCGGGTGCTTAACGGCATCCGGCCAGACATATGTCGTTTATTCTGGAGGTTTTTTGTGCAGTACCTGTCCATTCTCTACCGTCTGCTGATCGCCTTTTGGGTGGGTGGTGCTGCCCTGTTCACCTTTATCCTGACACCTACGCTTTTCAAGAGCTTTGATCGTGACCAGGCCGGCGCCATTGTGGCAGTGTTGTTCCCCGGCTATTTCAAATGGGGGCTGATCTGCGGCGTGTTTGGCTTGGCCTGCCTGCTGTTTAGCCGGGGCCGTCATTGGGTGGCCTCCAGTGCGATTGTCGTGGCCATGCTGGCGATTACCTCGCTGCAGGCCTATGTTATCGAGCCCCGGGCTGCAGCCATTAAAAAAGAGATTCCCTCCTTTGTTACCACGCCGGCCGATCATCCGGCACGTCAGGCCTTCAAAAGGCTGCATGGCTGGTCGGCGGCGAGTAACCTGGGAGTTATCGGCGGTGGCATTGCCCTGCTGATTCTGTTACCATTTTACAACACCACAGGAAAGGAGCAGTAACCGATGGGAAAATCAGTAAAAGGTACCAAGACTGAACAAAACCTGATGAAGTCATTCGCCGGCGAGAGCCAGGCCCGTATGCGCTACACCTATTTTTCAGCCGCCGCCAAAAAGGAAGGCTACGTTCAGATCGCCGACATCTTCGAGGAGACAGCAAATCAGGAAAAAGAGCATGCCAAGCGCTTCTTCAAGTTTCTGGAAGGTGGCATGCTGGAGATTACTGCCAGTTTTCCGGCCGGCGTGATCGGCACCACCGCCGAGAACCTTAAGGCCGCTGCAGATGGCGAGCATGAAGAGCACACCGATCTGTACCCGGCCTTTGCCGAGGTGGCCAAGCAAGAAGGTTTTGCCGATATCGCTGCCGTCTGGACCGCCATCTCGGTGGCCGAGAAGCAGCATGAGAAGCGTTACCGTGACCTGCTGGCCAACATTGAGGCCGGTCGGGTATTCAAGCGGGACAAGGTGGTGGTCTGGCGCTGCCGTAACTGCGGCTACCTGCATAGCAACGCCGAGGCTCCGGATAAGTGTCCGGCCTGCGCTCATCCTCAGGCCCACTTTGAACTGCTGGGTGAAAACTGGTAACAGCAGACGAAGCTGCGCTAAATACAACGGCCGTCCTGGAATAACCGGGGCGGCCGTTTTTATGCAGGTTAGCCGCCAGGCTTGTTTGATGATCCTAAACTATATATGTGTCATTTGCTTGCATGTTGGCAGACCGGTTCTATAGTTAAAGGTAGGAGAAACGATCTGACGCGTTTGTAAGGAGTAGCACTATGGCATTACAACAGAAGTTGCTGGATGAGTTGCAGCAGCGTCGCGCAGCGGCGCTGGCGGGCGGCGGCAAGGACAAGATCAAGAAACGGCACGACGAGGGGCGCTTGAGCGCCCGTGAACGGGTCGAGCAGTTGTTTGATCCGGCATCGTTCAGTGAGTTGGGTATGCATGTCAACCATGCCTGTCATATGCCGGGCTTTGCCGACAAATTCATGCCGGGCGACGGGGTGGTGACCGGCACGGGCAACGTGGATGGCCGTCCGGTGGCGGTCTTCAGTCAGGACTTTACGGTGGGCGGCGGTGCCCTGGGGCATATGCACGCTAAAAAGATCTGTGACATCATGGCGATTGCCTGCGAGACCGGTATTCCGGTGGTGGCGATCAACGATTCCGGCGGCGCCCGCATTCAGGAGGGTATCCACAGTCTGTCGGGCTATGGCCAGGTCTTTTATCAGAATGTGGCCGCCTCGGGGGTGGTGCCGCAGATCGCCATCATCGCCGGTCCCTGTGCCGGCGGAGCCGCCTATAGTCCGGCCCTGATGGATTTTCTGATCCAGACCCGCACCCATTCCAGCATGTTTATCTGCGGACCGGAGGTGATCAAGTCCGCCACCGGTCAGGTGGCGCCGATCGAACAGTTCGGCACCGCCGAGGCCCATGCCACGGCCAGCGGTAATATCCATTTTATTGCCGAGGATGACCGCCATGCCATCAGCATTGCCCAGCAGCTGATCAGCTTTTTGCCGCTCAACAATATGCAGGACCCGCCGCACCAGATACCGGAAGAGATCGATCTGCAGCCGGACCCGGCGATGAATCAGCTGGTGCCGGATGATCCCAAGAGCGCCTACGATGTCTATGCCGTGATCGATCGTTTGCTGGATTCGGGCCAATGGCTGGAGGTGCAACGCGAATTTGCCCGCAATATCGTGGTTGGGTTTGGTCGCATCTGCGGCATGGTGGTCGGGGTGGTTGCCAACCAGCCGGCCTACAAGGCCGGGTGTCTGGATATCGACAGTTCGGACAAGGCGGCTCGCTTTATCCGCTTCTGCAATGCCTTTAATGTGCCGCTGGTAAACCTGGTGGACGTACCCGGTTTTATGCCCGGTCTGGCTCAGGAACGGGGCGGCATCATCCGTCACGGCGCCAAGCTGCTGTTTGCCTATGCCGCCGCCACGGTGCCCAAGATCACGGTGATCATGCGTAAGGCTTACGGCGGCGCCTATCTGGCCATGTGTTCCAAGGATATGGGGGCCGACTTCATCTTTGCCTGGCCCTGTGCCGAGATAGCGGTGATGGGAGCGGAGAGCGCAGCCAAGATCATCTACAAGAAGGAGATCGAGGAGGCTGCAGATCAGAAGAGCAAGGAGGCTGAGCTGGTGCAGTCCTACCGTGAACATTTCGCCACCCCGTATCAGGCGGCATCACGCGCTATGGTAACCGATGTGATCGAGCCGTCGGAGACCCGATCACGGGTAGCGCTTGCCCTGCGTATTTCGCTCACCAAACGGGTGAGCCGTCCGGCCAAGAAGCATGGTCTGATACCGTTGTAAGGGGGGATCGTGTCAACAACTGCACAACCGGAGACAACAACGCAGACAACCCCGGCCGTTTTCACGGTGTTGCCCGACGGCACGGTGTTGTACAAGACCTACCAAGATGCGGAAGCAGCTCGTCTGCTGAAAAACGGACAGCAGGGGTCTGAAGCGCTTACACACAAGTCGCAGGTCAAGCTGGGAGAGCAGTACCTGACAAAGGATGGTCAGGTTGTGCCGTACAGCATGGGTGGGCTGGTTGAGTTTCAGGTCACCGGCCTGATTGCGGTGATGGTGGTGCTGATCGCGTTGAGTCTGATCTGTTCAGCCATCGGTCGGCTGCTGGGCGCCCTGCAAAAACCGGAACCATCACCGGTTGACGTCCCGACGGTGAGCCCAACGGCGACATCAGGCATGCATCCCGGGCTGACCGATCAGCACCTGGTGGTGCTGTTGACCGCCGCTGCCAGCCAGGTTTTGGAGGGACCGGTGCGGGTCGAGCGTTTTCGTCCGCTGACCGCCAAAGATATGAACTGGGCTACCCAGGGCCGGCATGCCCTGCAGGATCACCGCTTAAACAAGTAGCGAAAGGAATGTACGTCATGAAAATGCTTCGAATTACCCTGGAAGGAAAAAGCTACGAGGTAGGTGTGGAGGTGCTGGATGACGACAATGACGCATCCCGTTCGTCTATTGCCTCGCTTCATCCTATCCAGCAAACATCGCAATCGACGGTTTCACCGGCAGGTAAGCCGGCGGCGGGTGGCCGGATGGTCACCAGCCCGATGGCCGGTAATGTCTTCAAGTGTCTGGTCAAGGTGGGCGATCAGGTGGCGGTCAACCAGACCGTGATCGTACTGGATGCGATGAAGATGGAGACTCCGGTTGCCTCGTCAATGGCCGGCACTGTTCAGGCCGTGCTGGTCAAAGAGGGCGATGCGGTGGATGAGGGCGCCGCGTTACTGCAGATCGGAGGGTGAGCACCATGCAGACCATTCTGAACGAAGTGCTGCAGATGTTTGTCCATGACACCGGCTTTCAGTACCTATCCGGACGGATGCTGATCATGTGGGCCATCTGCGGCCTGTTGTTGTATCTGGCCATCAAGAAACAGTACGAGCCGCTCTTGCTGCTGCCGATCGCCTTCGGCGCGCTGTTGGCCAACCTGCCCACCCGGGCCCTGTATGACGGCGGCTGGACCATTGACGGCATGTTTCATCCCACCGCCGGTCTGTACTATTTCATCAGCCAGGGGATCCATCTGGAACTGTTCCCGCCGATCATCTTTCTGGGGGTGGGGGCCCTGACCGACTTCGGCCCTCTGATCGCCAATCCCCGTACCTTGCTGTTGGGAGCAGCGGCTCAACTGGGGGTCTTCGCCACCATGTTCTGCGCCGTGGCCACCGGGATGTTTACCCTGGGGGAGGCCGCCTCGATCGGCATCATCGGCGGCGCCGACGGCCCCACCTCGATCTTTCTGGCCAACAAGCTGGCCCCGCACCTGATCGGCCCGATTGCGGTGGCGGCCTACACCTACATGAGTCTGGTGCCGCTGATTCAGCCGCCGATCATGCGGGCCTTGACCACCGATGCCGAAAAACGGATCAGGATGAAGAGTCTGCGTAAGGTGGGCAAGCTGGAGCGGATCGTGTTTGCGCTGGTGGTGATGGTGCTCTGCATCATGGTGGTGCCGGACGCCTCTGCCCTGGTGGCGATGCTGATGCTGGGCAATCTGCTGCGCGAATCCGGGGTGGTCGATCGGCTGGTCAAGGCCTGCCAGAACGAGATCATCAACATCACCACCATCTTTCTGGGTACGGCGGTGGGGATGACCATGCAGGCCGATATCTTTCTGCGTCCCGGCACCCTGGTAATCATCGGCATGGGGGTGGTGGCCTTCGGGGTATCCACCGCCGGCGGGGTGCTGCTCGCCAAACTGATGAACCGCCTGTCACCCAACAACCCGATTAATCCCCTGATCGGATCGGCCGGCGTCTCGGCGGTGCCGATGGCGGCCCGGGTCAGCCAGAGTGTGGGGGCCGAGTACGCCCCCCAGAACTACCTGCTGATGCATGCCATGGGACCCAACGTGGCCGGGGTGATCGGTACCGCCGTGGCAGCCGGCTATATGATCAGCCGTCTGGCTGGTGGCTAGGGCGCAGACCGCCGACGCAGCCACTTGTCCAGTTCCACCACCAGCACCACCGTTGCCGAGACCGCCAACACCCGCAGCCATTCAGTGCCTGTCAGCGGCACCGTGCGGAAGATCCACTGCAGGGGCGGCGCATAGATGAAGGCCAGCTGCGCCAGGCCGGCAGCGATCATGCTGGCAAACAGGAACGGGTTGCCGAGCGGATTGATGCTGAAGACCGACTCGTGTTCCGAACGGCTGTTCCAGGCCTGGAAGAATTGGAAGAAGACCATGGTGGTCACTGCCACGGTGCGGGCATTTTCCAGCGAGTTACCCTCCCGCAGGGCGGTCAGGTAGTTCCAGACCACGCCACAGGCGATCACCAACCCCACCAGGATGGTACGCTGCACCAGCAGGCGGGACATGATGCCTTCCTGGGGCGGTCGTGGTTGGCGACGGTCAATGCCGGCTTCTCCCGGTTCAAAGGCCATGGCCACATCCTGCAGGCCGTTGGTGACCAGGTTGATCCAGAGCAGCTGGGCCGCCAGATAGGGGATCGGCACCCCGAACAGCATGGTGATGGTGATCGAGATGATTGAGGCGATGCCGGTGGGCAGCAGGAAGAAGATCACCTTGCGCAGGTTGTCGAAGACAATCCTGCCTTCCCGTACCGCGCTGAAGATACTGCTGAAGTTGTCATCGGTCAGCACCATGTCCGAGGCCTCCTTGGCCACGTCGGTGCCGGTGATGCCCATGGCCACCCCGATATGGGCGCTTTTAAGGGCCGGGGCGTCGTTGACACCATCGCCGGTCATGGCCACCACCTGGCCGTGGCGGATCAGCTGGCGGGTGATCCGCAGTTTGTGGTCCGGCGCCACCCGCGCATAGACCGATACCTCCATGACCCGTGCGTAGAGTGCGTCGTCATCCATCCCCTCCAGTTCGCGGCCGGTCAGTACGGCGTCGTCCTGATCAATAATCCCCAACTGGCGTCCTATGGCTTGGGCGGTCACGGCATGGTCGCCGGTGATCATCACCACCCGGATGCCGGCCCGTTTACAGCCGTCAATGGCTTCGATCGCCTCGGTCCGGGGCGGGTCGATCATCCCCTGCAGGCCCACCAGTTGCAGTCCCTGGCCGGCATCGTCATGGGTCAGATCATCCTGATCCTCTCTGGCCTCTTTCCAGGCAAAGGCCAGCACCCGCATCCCCTCGGCAGCAAAGCTGGTGGCGGTGGCCAGCACCTGCTCCGTGGCCTGCGGGTCCAGGGTACACATCTCCACCACCCGCTCCGGCGCCCCTTTCACCAGGATCAGGCGGCGGGCGCCGTCCTGGTGTAGGGTGGCCATGTAGCCCCGTTCGGATTCGAACGGCACCATGGCCAACAGCGGGAAGCGTTCCTTTTCCTGCTCCTGGACCAGTCCCCCCTTGAGGGCCGAGACGATCAGGGCCCCTTCGGTGGGGTCGCCGTCCACCCTGAATTGATTATCTTCTTCATACAGGCTTGATTCATTGCACAACAGCCCGATCCGCAGCAGCAGTTCAAGAGCGGGGCGTTGATCAAGCCGTACGACCTGACCGTCGCAGGTCAGCGAGCCACGGGGGTCGTAGCCGTTACCGTCGGCCTGGTAGCGCCGCTGGCCGTCGAAGAGCCGGGTAACGGTCATCTGGTTGCGGGTCAGGGTGCCGGTCTTATCGGAGCAGATCACGGTGGTGCTGCCCAGGGTCTCCACCGCCGGCAGCTTGCGGATGATGGCGTTGTGCTTGGCCATGCGGGCCACCCCCACCGCCATGGCGATGGTGACCACAATCGGCAAGCCCTCCGGGATGGTGGCCACGGCTGCGGCCACCGCCACCATGAACATGGTCTTGACGGTCTCTCCCAGCAGCAGGCCGACTGCGAACAACAGCGACGAGGCGCCCAGCACCAGCAGGCCGATCAGCTTGGCAAACTGCTCGATCTTGATCTGGATTGGCGCCTTGACCAGGCCGATGTCGCGAACTTCACCGGCGATGGAGCCCAGTATGGTCTGGCTGGCAGTGGCCACCACCAGTCCCTTGGCCCGGCCGTTGACCACGGAGGTGCCCATAAAGGCCATGTTGATCTGATCGGCCGGCGGCAGGTCGTCTTCGACTATGGCGGCGGTCTGCTTCTCCACCGGCAGTGATTCACCGGTCAGCATCGCTTCATCGACCCGCAGTTCAATGGTCTGCAGCAGACGTAGGTCGGCCGGCACACGGGAACCGGAGGCCAGCAGCACGATATCTCCCGGCACCAGCTCGTGGCCTGCGATCTCCTTTTCATGGCCGTCACGGATGACCCGCGCCTTGGCCACCAGCAGGTTTTTCAGGGCCCGGACACTCTCCTCGGCCTTGTACTCCTGCAGGTAGCCGATCACCGCGTTCAAGAGCACCACAGCCAGGATTACACCACTGTCGATATACTCTTTCAGCAGCAGCGTCACGCCCGCTGCGATCAGCAGGATATAGATCAGGGGGCTGGTAAATTGATGCAGCAGGATCTGTAGCCGACTGATCTGCTCTTCCTCGGCCAGTTTGTTGGGGCCAAAACGGGCCAGCCGTTCGGCTGCCTCCCGGGATGAGAGCCCGCCTTCGCTGCTGGCCAGCTCACCCAGGGCCTGTCCGGCCTCTGTACGGTACCATTCCATGCGAGTTCCTTTCTGGTTGCCCTGCTGTTGCTGCAGACAACGGCATCTGCGTGCATGCCGAAAGCATAGCCGAGAAAGCTCGTGTTGACAAATCAGGGTCTGCTTCGCCTCCCCAGATTTATCTGGATATCTTCATGCCTTCCGACTAGCATGCCTATCTTGAACGGAAGCCCTAATGACCTGTCGCTGTATGGTTGGTACTTCGATCTTGCCGAAGGAATGCTTTTGGATTACCGGCCCGGGTGTCGGGAGCGGTCAAGTATCCGCTGTAAGCTGGTGGCGGGGAGGGTGTTCGTCTGAGTTGCTCCCCGGTGCGGGCACCGGGGAGCTTTTTTGTGGTTTCTATTCAGCGTTGATGGATGCCCGACAGCTGCCACGGGTTGCTGCCAACGGATCTGACGAAGGTCCAGTTCTCTTCAAAACGCACCGGTTCCGTAGTGCTCCCTGAAACCACGGCGCCTGTCGCCTCATCGGTCGTATAATCTAGCAGGTTGGCATGCACCAGCGCCGTAATGTAATCCTGTCCAGACTCCTGCCAGGCCTCGGCGATCTCCACCTTTCTGACGGCTATGTTTTCGAGCCGGTTGATCTGCTTGTCCTTCAACAGCTGGTCGATATCGCCCTGCATGATCGTCCGCATCTCGTCGGTCAGGAGCCCGGAAACCGTCGACAGGTCGCGGTTCATCCAGGCGGCCTGGATTCTGAAAAAATAGTCCATCACCATGTCCTGAAAGGCTGTTTCGTCAAAGCTGCGGTCCATCTGCTGGATATGCTGCAGCCCTGAATCGGCTGGCAGGTAGGCGGCCTCGACCGGCTGCATCCTGATCGCTTCGGGTTGCCGTGCGCCAAACGGTGCGCTGGAGTGCAGTGCTGGCGCCAGTTGGCTCTGCTCTCTCTTTTTCTTCATAAAGCGATAGATCAGGTAGGCGATACCGGCCAGCAGGGCGATCTCGAACAGGCCGATGCCACCCCCGCCCGGCATACCACCGGAGGCCCCGGCAAAACTGCTGAACAGCATACTGCCGAGCATGCCGCCCATCAGGCCGCCGGCCATACTCCTCATGAAGCTTCCGCCTGCTGCAGGCTGCTGCTGGAGCGACCCTGGAGTCGCTGTGGCCTGCTGCCGTTGCTGGCTTGACTGGTAGGTCGGTGCTGCCGGTTTGCTGTAGGTGCGGGAACCGCGACTGCCGATGGAACGTCTGCCGCCACCCCTCGCTTCGGCATGCAGTTCGAAAACGGTGATGCTCAGAAACAGAACTGCTGCCAGTACGGTAAATACTCTTGCGACCTGTCGTTGCATGTTCACTCCTTGGTTGGTTGGTAAGGTGGATACTTTGGGGTCTGCTCATTGTGTGCCCCGGCGTTCTACGTGAGTAGCGAGGGCAAAAAAAAAGACCTTTACCCCCGGTTGATTACCTGGATAAAGGTCTTGTTGACAGTATGCACTGTCCCGTTTCCGGGCTTTTCAGCCGTAGTGACGAAAACGGGTCGGCCTTGTTTGCGGCCGATAACTACTCCCCTTTAGGAGACTTACTTATACGTAAACTGGCCGCAGCTTGTCAACAGGTATCGTGCTCAGCACTGCAGGGTATGGCAGCGACCTGGTCCGGCAGATTACCTGCTACGCTGCAGGGCTGCGATCCGCTCTTCCAACGGCGGGTGGGTCATGAACAGTTTTTTCAGTCCGCTGCCGGCGCCGCCGGAGATGCCGAAGGCGGCCATCTGGTCCGGCAGGTGGGGCTGGGCAGTGCTCATGCGCAGTTTCTGCAGGGCTGCGATCATCTTCTCGCGGCCTGAAATGGCCGCCGCGCCGGCGTCGGCTCGGAACTCACGCTGGCGGCTGAACCAGCAGACGATGATGCTGGCCAGGATGCCGAACACCAGTTGGGCGATCATCGAGGTGATAAAGAAACCCGGACCGTGGCCCCGCTCGGTCTTGAAGATCACCCGGTCCACCAGGTAGCCGGCCAGCCGCGAGGCCACGATCACGAAGGTGTTGACCACCCCCTGGATCAAGGCCAGGGTGATCATGTCGCCGTTGGCCACGTGGCTGATCTCATGGGCCAGCACCGCCTCGGCCTCGTTGCGGTCCATGGCCCGCAACAGCCCGGTGCTGACCGCCACCAGTGCGTTGTTACGGTTCATGCCGGTGGCAAAGGCGTTGACATCCGGGGCGTCGTAGATCGCCACCTCAGGCATGCCGATGTTGGCCTTGAGGGCCTGCCGTCGCACCACCTCCACCAGCCAGTGCTCAAGTTCGCTGGAGGGCTGGCTGATCACCTGGGCGCCGGTCAGCCGCTTGGCGGTCCATTTTGAGATCACCAGCGAGATCAGTGAACCGCCAAAGCCGAACACGACGGCAAAGACGATCAGGCTGCCCATATTGAGGCCATGCTGGTCCAGCATTGGGCCGACCCCCAGCAGGTTCAGCACGATGCTGAGCACGAAGACGATCGCCAGGTTGGTGACCATGAACAGGATGATTCGTTTAAACATTGGCTCCTCCGGAGATGATAAGGTTAAGAAGCGTGTAGATCAGCTTGAAAACAGGTAACGGTGAGCACCAAGTGTAGCAAAAAACCGTCGGCTGGCAAGCTGTCGCACCGTCTGGCACAGATTCTAGGCAGCGTTTTCCTGCCGTTTTTCAGATTCGATCGCTTCAGCCAGGGCCGGGCTGCGCAGCAGACGGTCGGCCTTGACCAGTTGCTCAACCATACGCCGGGTGCCGCTCAGCTCTCCCAGCAGCTGGTTGACCACCGTTATGGACTGGCGCCGTGAGACCGCAGCATCCAGCAGTTCTGCCTTGGTCTGTTGGTACTGTTGTTCAAAGCCTTCCAGGGCCTCCAGCCGTTCCTGATCAGAGTGATCTTCGGCGGGCTCTTCCTGATGGGCCAAGCGGCAGCAGTGTTCAATCTGGTCGAACAGCTGCTGCAGCACCGCCACGGTTTCAGCATCGCTGCTGCCCAGCAGTTTCTGGTGCAGGGCCAGCGCAGTGCCTGAAAGGCGCGCCGCTTCGTCGAGATAACGGGCAGTGCGTAACGCCCGGGCGAGCTGTTCGCCCTCCTCACGCGACATGGTGGCGGTGCGCACCGTGCCGACAAACTCGGCCACTGCAACCACCAGGCGGTGAATGGCAGCCGCCTGCTGTTCAAATGCCTTGACGGCCACCGGCGAGGGCGCCATGGAGGCACGCACCAGGCGGTTGGTCATATCCCGCAGCCGCAGCAGTTCAGCCCGCAGGCCGGCCACCGCCAGGCTGGGGGTGGTGGCCAGGCTGGCATCCAGGTGGTGGGGGCGCCCGGCCTCTTCCTCAAGACTGCGGAAGCGTTTCTCCAGCAGCCGGGTGAGGCGTCCGGTCAGCGGCAGCATGATCACGACCCCTAGCAGGTTGAAGACGGTGTGGAACAGCGCCAGCACAGCTGCCGGGCTGCCTTCCAGATCCAGCCCGTCTGCCAGCTGCGCCACCAGCCAGAGCATGCCCGGCAACAGTGATAACGCCACCACGCCGGTGATCAGGTTGAACAGGATATGCCCCAGTGCCAGTCGTTTGGCATTGGGGGTGGCCCGGAGCACGGCGACGGCCGCCGTGGTGGTGGTGCCGAGGTTGGCGCCGATCACGGCGGCAGCAGCCGGTTGGATGCCGATCACTCCGCCCGTGGCGGCGGTCAGGATGATGGCGATGGCGGCACTGGATGACTGGGTCAGGACGGTGATCACAAAGCCGACCAACAGAAAGGTGATCACACCGCCGTTGGTGGTGAAGCCTGGAACGCCGTTGCCGTACAGCTGTGCCAGGCTGCCAAAGGAGTTTTTGAGGATCGACAGACCGAGAAAAAACAGACCGAAACCGGCCAGGGCTTCGCCCAGACCCTGATTGCGCCGACTGCTGGACCCCAGCCGCAACGCCACGCCCAGGGCCAGGATCGGCAGGGCAAAGTTCTCGATCTTGAAGCCGAACCCCACCAGGCTGACCAGCCAGCCGGTGACGGTGGTGCCGACGTTGGTGCCGAACACCACCCCCAGGCCCTGCCGTAGGCCCATCAGGCCGACGTTGACAAAACCGATCACCGCCACGGTGACCGCCGTGGATGACTGCACCAGGCCGGTCACCAGCACGCCGGCCAGTACCCCCTTGAGCGGCGTGGAGGTGAAGCGGCCCAGCAACTGTTTCAGCCCCTCGCCGGCAAACAGCTTCAGGCCTTCGGTCATCATCAGCATGGCCAGCAGGAACAGGGCCAAACCGCCGATCGCATTGATGGTCGTACTCAGTATCATCAGATCACCATGGTGTAGCTGGCTTGTGGTTAGCATCCAGAACTAAAACGGCCAGAAACGCGGGATAAAGATGGTTGCCAGGATCCAGAACAGGATGTTGAGCGGCGTGCCCACCTTGAGGAAATCAGCGTAGCGGAACTGGCCCGGCCCGTAGATCAGGGTGTTGGTCTGGTAGCCCACCGGGGTCATGAAGCTGGCCGAGGCGGCAAAGGTGATCGCCATCAACAGGGGCCGCGCATCGATCCCCAGGCTCTCGGCAGCGGCGATGGCGATGGGAGCCAGAAGCGCTGCGGTGGCGTTGTTGGACATCAGCTCGGTTAAGAGTGAGGTGGCTAGATAGAGACCCGAGACCAGCGCCACCGGCCCCAGGCTGCCCAGGTGCTCGACCAGCAGACCGCCGAGCAGGCGGGCGGCGCCGGTGGTCTCCAGGGCGGTGCCCAGGGTCAGCACCCCGGCCAGCAGGAAGATGACCTGCCAGTTGATGGAGCCGTAGGCCTCGTCCAGGGTCAGGCAGCGGGTCAGCACCATCAGGATGCAGCCCACAATGGCGCCGGCCACGATCGGCACGGCGCCGGTGGCGGCTGCTAGCACCACCCCGGCCACGATGGCGATGGCGGTCAGCATCCGGCTTTTTCTGAAATTTGGCAGCTCCACCTGGGACACCAGCACGAAGGTCCGGTCGTCGCGCAGCAGTTGCAGCTGTTTCTGGGCCACCTCAAACAGCAGCACGTCGCCGGCCTTGAGCTGCATCTCTTCGAGGTGTTCGCGCATCACCCGGCCCCGGTGCCGCACGGCCAGGGCGGTCAGACCGTAGCGGGAGCGGAAACGGGCCTGCTTGAGGCTGCGGCCGTCCAGGGTGGAGCCGGGGGCCACCACCGCCTCCACCAGTGCGGCCTCTTCATCGGCAGCTGCACCGGTTTCCTGGCGCAGGGCGATCCCCTGCCGTTCCTTCAGCTTGCGGAAGTTTTCCAGGTCAGCGCGCAGTTTCAGCTGGTCGCCCACCTGCAGCACCAGTTCCTGCATCGTTTGTTCCAGCCGTTTACCGTTGCGGAATACTTCTACCGAACGGATGGATACGTCGTGCAGAAGCGGTGAATCAACCAGGACGGTGCCCACCGAGCGGGCCTCGGGACCAAGCACAATCTCGATCTGGTAATCACCGCTGCCAAAGGTGGGGCCGCGTTCTGCCGCACCACCCCGTTTGGGGATCAGTCGGATGCCCACCAGCAGCAGGTAGGCCGAACCGGCACCGAAAAAGAGCAGGCCCAGGGAGGTTGGTTCGAACATGCCGATCGGTTGCAGGCCATGGCGCTCGGCAATGGAGGAGACCAGGATGTTGGTTGAGGTGCCCACCAGGGTGCAGACCCCGCCGAACATGGAGGCGAAGGAGAGCGGCAGCAGCAGGCGTGCGGCCGAGAAGCCACAGTCTTTGGCGATGGTCAGCATCACCGGCAGGAAGATCGCCACCGCCGCCGTGTTGTTGATGAAGGCCGACAAGAGACCCACCATCAACATCATCACCACCAGCACCAGCCAGAAGCTGATCCGCCCCAGTCGGGCCAGGCTGTTGCCCAGCAGGTTGACGGCGCCGGTCTTGAACAGGCCGGCCGACAACACGAACATGGCCCCCACCGTCACCGTGGCCGGGTTGCTGAAACCGCCGATGGCGTCCTCGGCCGAGATCATGCCGGACAGCAGCATGGCGCCCATGATGATCATGGCGGTCAGGTCCACCGGCAGCCGCTCGGTGGCGAACAGGATTACGGCCGACAGTACCAGCCCGCATACCAGGAGGATTTCAAGGGTCATGACGCCGGTCTCCGTTTCAAGCTTCCACCCTGCTGATGCGGTGGGCCGGCGGCTGGTAGTCCGATGGCAGATAGTTGGCCGGGATGGTGGTCAGGTTGCCGTCCCGCAGGGCGCTGTAGTGGGGCGACATGATCTCGATCCCGGCCTCATTGAAGCGGTCCTGGATGTTGGCGTGCAGCGCCGAGTAGACCGTGGCCATGGCCGAGGGTGTATCGGTGTAGGCGTTCAGCTCGTAGCTGACGGAAAAGTCGTTCAACGCCGTCTGCAGCACAAAGGGCTTGGGATCGGCCAGTATCCGTTCTGTTGCGCCTGCGGCGGCGATCAGCAGTTCGTGCACCTGGCGCCAGGGCACCTCATAGCCGATGGTGACGATGGGGTTGAGGATCAGTCGGGCCGAGGAGCTGTAGTTGATGATGTGGCTGCCCAGCACCATGGCGTTGGGGATGGTGATATCCACGTTTTTGGTGGTGCGGATACGGGTCACCAGCAGGGTTTTTTCAATCACGTCCCCCATGGTGTCGGCGATCTTAACCAGATCCCCCACGCCAAAGGCCCGCATGTAGGTCAGGATTACTCCGGCCACCACGTTGGCAACGGCCGAGGAGGAACCGAGTGAGAACAGCACCCCCAGGAAGACCGACACCCCCTTGAAGGCCGGCGAATCAGAGCCGGGCAGATAGGGAAAGGCCATCACCACCGCAAAGGCGATGATCAGGAAGCGGACGATCTTGAAGCTGGGCAGGGCCCAGTCGGGGTAGAAGCCGGGCAGGGAGATGTTCTGCCGTTCCACCTCGCTGAACAGAAAACGGCTGAAGCGGATCACGTAGTGGGTGCAGATGGCGATCACCGCCACAAAGAACAGGTTGGGCAGGTAGGCGGTTACCCCGTGCCAGACCTTGATCACCGGTGTCTCAATATAGTTGAACAGGCGGTCGGACAGGCCGGCGGTCCAGGGAAAGAAGCTTAACACCAGCGGGATGTACAGGTAGAGCAGACCAACCACCAGCAGGATACGGACAAAGCGCAGGCTGGAGAGCAACATGGCCACGGCCCGGTCTTGGTGCAACAGTTCGATGCTCTGGAAACGGATGGTACGGATGCGGGTGCCGCGCCATGCCTCGATCTGGGCGGTAAGACGGGGGAAAAAGCGTCTGATCAATGCCAGCAAAGTTGCCAGGATCAGCGTGACGGCCAACGCCTGGGCTGCGTCGATTGCCAGGGTGCGACCGCTACGGGCGGTGCGGTAGTCAGCTAGTGCCGTGCGGATCTGCTCCGCATAGTGCTGGGCCAATTGTGGGCGTTTCCTGCCGTCAGCCTCGGCATCCTGATCGGTGACCGTCATCAACACCCGGTCTTGCAGCACAATATCGGTACTGGTTGTATGGTCGTCAAGGGTGATCTGGTCAACGGTCAGCTGGCGATCCCGTGCCACGGCCAGCAAGCGGTTGCTGATGGTCTGCGCCCGATCAGCAGGGGTATAGGAGAACACGCCGGTAGTGATGCTGAAGAGCTCTTTCCCGTCCAGCAGCACCGGCGCACTGGTTTGGGCCACGGGTGCGTTTGTCGGTGGGGGCGCGGCATGCAGCGGGCCGTTGCTAATCAACAGGGCCAACAGGCTGCAGAGCAGGGTACGTAGCAACATGGTGGTCATCCTTTCATCGCCGAGCTTTGGCACGGTTTGCGGTTGCCACCGCAGCAGGCCGCGCTAGGCGTCTGGTGCCGTTGTGCGCAGCGGGGTGCGGAAACGCAGGTCAAGCTGGCGATAGGGAATCTCGATCCCCTGCTCGGTCAGTTTTTTGTAGAGCGCGGTGTTGAGATTGCTCGTTAACAGCCCTTTACGCTGGATCAGGGTGGTACTCCAGGCGCGCAGTTCAAACTGCTGGCCTTGGTCGCCAAAGGCCATCAGCCGTGTGCTTGGCGGTGGTTCCTGCAGCACATCCTTGTCCTGTCGGGCAACCTCCAAAAGCAGGCCGGTTACTTGGTCGATATCGCTGCCGTAGGCCACGGTCACCGGTATCTTGAAGCGCACCTTGCGTTCGTTGTGGCTCCAGTTGATCACATCTTCGGTGATGAATTTCGAGTTGGGCACGATGATCGAGATGTTGTCGTTGGTCACCACGGTGGTGCTACGGCCGCCGATTTGCACCACATCGCCCTCAACATCGCCCACCACGATCCGGTCCCCCACCTTGATCGGTCGCTCGAACAGGATGATCAGGCCGCTGATGAAGTTGTTGACGATGTTCTGCAGGCCGAAGCCCAGACCGATGCCGACGGCGCCGGCCAGTACATTGAGGGCGGTCAGGTCGATGCCGGCAGTCTGCAGGATCACCGCAAAGCCCACCACCAGCACCAGGTAGCGCACGATGGAGCCGATCGCCTGGCGTGCACCAACCTCCATTCTGGTTCTTACCAGCAGTCGGTCGGCGATCAGCACCCGTAGCTTGCCAGAAAGCCAGAACAGCAGCAATAGCAGGATGATCAGCTTGGCGATCATCTCCAGTGTGATCGGCGTGGCCCCCAGCTTGAGCAGCGTGATGTCCAGCGCGGAACGGGATTGATCGAACAGACGTTGGATAGCGGTCATGGCACGGTCCCTTTCAATGGATCAGGCACTAGTCGCTGCTGCCCAGTAGTTGACGGGCGGCGGTCTGGACCGGGTCCCAGACCGGCGAGAAGGGCGGGGCGTAGGACAGATCCAGATCAACAATCTGCTGCACGGTCATGCCGGCGGTGAGGGCGGTGGCCAGCACATCGATCCGCTTGGCGGCCCCCTCCTGGCCGACGATCTGGCCCCCCAACAGGCGGCCCGTACCCTGCTCGGCCAGCAGTTTGACCGTGATCCAGCCGGCGCCGGGGTAGTAGCCGGCCCGGGTTTTACTCTTCGTGGTGGCAGTCTTGTACTTCAAACCCAGACCGTTGATCTCCCGCTCCATCAGGCCGGTGCGGGCCACCTCATACTTGCAGATCTTGCTGACTGCCGTGCCGACCACGCCGGGGAAGGTGGCATAGCCGCCGGCCAGGTTGATGCCGGCCACGCTGCCCTGCTTGTTGGCCACGGTACCCAGGGCCACATGGAACGGCTTGCGGCTCACCAGGTGGAAGCTCTCGGCGCAGTCGCCGGCGGCCCAGACGTTGGGCGCCGAGGTCTGCATGCGGGGATTGACCCGGATCGAACCCTTCTCCCCCAGGGTGATGCCGGCCGCTGCGGCCAGACTGCTGTTGGGCCGGGTTCCCAGGCCCACGATCACCAGGTCAGCCGGCAGGGTACGCTGGTCGGTGACCACAGCGGTGACCAGCCCATTGGCAGCCTCATAACCGGTCAGTGATTCGTTCAGATACAGCTCCACGCCGATCTCCCGCAGGGCATCCGAGACCAAAGCACCCATGTCCGGGTCCAGGGTGCCCATCACCTGCTCTCCGCGCTCCACCAGTGCCACCTGCAGCCCCTGACGCACCAATGCCTCGGCCATCTCCAGGCCGATGTAGCCGCCCCCCACCACCACGGCGCGGCGGGGTAGCTGCTGATCCATGAATTGCTGCACCCGGATGCCGCTGGCCAGGGTGGACAGGCCGAAGATGCCGTCGCTATCACTGTTTGGCAGCTTGGGGAAGATCGCCTCGGCGCCGGTGGCGATCAACAGCTGGTCATAGGCTTCCCAGGCCTCGCTGCTGTCGGCCAGGCTGCGTACCCGCACCCGTTGGTTGCCCAGGTCCAGTTCGGTCACCTCGTGGCCGGTGCGGGCGTCGATGTTGTATTTATCGCGGAACTTCTCCGGGCTGCGGGCCACCAGTTTTTCAGGTCCGTCCACCAGTCCTGCGATGAAGTAGGGCATGCCGCAGGCCGAGTAGGAGGTGTGAGGGCTGCGTTCAAAGACCACGATCTCCCGTTTTGGGTCTTCTCTACGTACCTTGGATGCTGCGCTCATGCCGGCGGCATCGCCGCCGATCACCACCAGACGTTGTTGTGTCATGCTGTGTCCCCTTGTGCTGCTTGTTATCAGTTTACATCATCTGACCCAGGCGGTAGCGCTGTTGCAGCAACTGCTGAAAGGAGCGCACCCCTTCCAGGGCGCTGCGCAGTCGTCCCTGTTCCATCCGGTTCAGATCGGCCAGTGCGATCCGGTTGTCCGGCTGGCGGCCGGCATTCATATCATCAACCTGGCTGCGCAGCCGAAACTGCACCAGGCTGTCGTAGACTGCGGTCAGATCGTCAGCTTCCTGCGGGCTGAGCACCTCTGCCTGCTGCAGGGCCGCCACCCGCTGGCGGGTGTTCTGCACCTGCAGGCCGGTGGCCAGGGCCAGGATCTTGACCCCTTCGGTGACAGCGAAGATGCCGGCCTTTTTAAGGTCCAGCAGGCCGCTGTGGGGGGGCTTTTCGGTCTTGATGCGGCCAAACCAGCCCAGGGGCACGCCGAAGCGCAGCAGGTTGGCGGTCATGTGGCCCAGGAAGGCGTCGTTGCCCACCAAACGGCCGGAGACGTGGGCGCGCAGTGCCTGCTCCAGGCTTGGATCGCCGTACAGGGTGCGCATATCTGAAACCATGCTGATCTTGAGGATGTTTGCCGGGATCGGGGCCCCGAACCAGTGATTGAACTGCTGTCGCCAGCCCTGCAGGTTGTGGCGCCACTGGGGGGTGCTGGCCATGATGCCGCCGGGGCAGGGGGGGATGCCGATCCTGATTACCGCATCGATCAGGGCCTCCGAGAATGTTTTCAGTTCTTCCACCTGCTGCTGCGGCAGGTCGTCGGCGTAGACCAGGGCGTTGTCCTGATCAGTGGTCAGGGTCTGTTCGCCGCGTCCTTCACTGCCCAGCACCAGCAGCGCAAAGCGGTCGGTGAGCCCAGGAAACTGCTCTGAACGGACCAGCTCGGTCAGCCGGATCAGGATCCGGTCATTTAAGTGGGCGATCAGCCGCACCAGTTCGCTGATCGCGACCCCGGTGCCCACCAGATGTTTCACCAGGCCCTGCACCCGTTTGTGCAGCGCGGCCAGCTCGTCCAGCCCGGCGGCCTCCTCGATCTCTCGCACCAGCTGCTGCGGCGAGCGGGTCTGGATCCGCAGGATATCCGAATCGGTGATGATGCCGGTCAGGCTGTCGTCCGGAGCAATAACCGCCAGACGGTGGATGCGGTGGCGTGAGAGCAGGTGCAGCGCCTCGAACAGGAACTCGTCTTCAGCGATGGTGATCAACGGGCTGTTCATCACCTGTTGCACGGTCAGTTCGGCCGGGTTGCGGCCCAGGGCCACCACCTTGTTGCGCAGGTCCCGGTCGGTGATGATCCCCAGCGGCTGTCCCTGATCAGTGACCACCAGGCTGGAGATGGAGCGTTCACGCATCAGCGTGGCAGCCGTCACCAGCGGGTCGTCGGCCCCACAGGTGATCACCTCGCGGCGGCAGTACTGGCCCACCGGCTGGAACAGGACATTGAGTTCAGACATGGCGCCCCCATGGCACTGGCCGCGTTAAAGTAAATGCTTGAAGCGAAAAAGGTGCTGCAACGTCTTACGGAATACCGTTACTTCTTTCAGTGTCGTTTTAAGTTCTCCCAGTTCAATCGGATTGAGCTGGTCAAGTTCGAGCAGGTGCGTAGGGAGGTGCTTTTTACTCAGCGCATGTAGCTGAGCACGGAGCAGAAACAGGTTAAGGTTGTGAAAGACAGACCGTAGATCATCTCCTTGCCGCGTGGTGAGTACACTGGCCTCTACCAGCCATTTGACACGTTCCGCGGTGGTGTGAGCCTGGATTCCTTTGAATAGTGCGAGAAGGTGTACCCCATCCGTTATGGTCGTGAGGCCGCCTTGTTTCACATCGATCAGTTTTTTATGATTGCTGGTGATGGTATGCAGTCGGCCAAACCGGCTGAGTGGCGTCTTGCTTCGCAGCAGCTGTTCGAGCATCCGATCCAGAACCAGGTCATTTTCTTTCAGTCGTTGTGTAACGTGCAGCTGCAGTTCAGCGGTAAGTGCTGTATCGCCATACACCGTGCGCATATCGCTCAACAGGCTGATTTTTTGCATGTTTTCTTGCGACAGGTCAGCAATCCAGCGATCAAATAACGTCTTGAATCCTTCGAGACTAAGCCGCCAGGTTGGGTTGTTGAGTGTTGCACCTGCCGGACTGTGATGGATACCAATGCTTTGCAGGGCAGCAGCCAGTTCGTCGGAAAACAGTACGACCTGCTGGAATTCCGTTGGCGTCAGGTCATCGGCAAAGATCAAGGCGCTATGCTGATAGGAAACAAGCAGGTGCTCTCCCCGCCCCGCACTTCCCAAGAGGCCTATGGCAAAACGCTCATGCAGATCGTTGAAACGGCCGGAACGCAGCAGATCGATCAGACGCAGTATGATCTCGTCGTGCAGCAGTGCGCTGAAGTGCAACAGCTCCTCTGCCTGCAGGCCGGATCCGGCCAAACGGCTTACCAGTTTCTGCATCTGGCCATGCAGTTTTTTGAGGTCGTCAACGGATTGGGCCTGCTCGATACTGCGGATCAGGCTGTGGGGTGTGTCGGCCTGCAGTTTCAGGATATCGGAATCGGTGATAATCCCTGCTAGCCTGCAGTTCGCGTCCACGACCACAATCCGGTGAATGCCGTGGTGAAAGATGCGGTGCATCGCCTCAAAAAGCCGTTCATCTTCCCGGATGGTGATCAGGGGACGACTCATCACGCTGGCAACGGTCTGATGCTGGAGGTCCAACCCCTGTGCCACCACCTTGGTGCGCAGATCCCGGTCGGTGATCATCCCCACCGGATTTCCATCCTGGCAGATCACCAGACTTGAGACCCCTTTTTCGCTCATCAGACGCGCCGCATCCACCAGGCGGTTTTCAGGTGCGCCGGTTATCACCGCCCTGCGGCAGTGCGGTCCAACCGGTTCAAACAGGATGTTCAGGTCATACATAGGTTCACCTCACCATGTGCACTAGCGAATACATGTTTTCGGGTTACTCCATCGAGGCAGTCTGCAGATGCAGCCCCGGTGTCTGATTATCGGAGAGCCAGGCCTCAAACTGGCTGATCTGATTGGGCGAACCCAGCAACAGCAGTTCATCGCCCTCGGAGAGCTGCTCTTCACCGGCCGGGTTGATGGTTTTGACTCCTGAACGATTGATGCCTACCACCAGTACGCCGGTGTGCAGAGGAATGCTCAGCTCAGCCAGAGAGGCGCCGACATGGGGGCCGGCCGGCACCGGCACCGACTGCAGGCGCACCGCATCGAAGTCCGGAACTTGATCATCCGCCTTGACCCTGTTCAACTCCTCACGCAGGGCGGTGATCTGCTCGGCGGTGCCCAGCAGTAGCAGCCGGTCACCAGGATACAACACCATGGCCGGTTCCGGTGCCACAATCGTATATCCCTGGCGTTCAATCTCTACAATCGTGCAACCCAGGCGTGAGCGTATCTGCAGCTCCGCAATACTCTTGCCTGAACATGTTGCCTGTTCGGGCAGGCTGAACTGCTGCAGATTGATATCCCAACCGACGGAATTCTGCATCCAGAGCCGGCGGTGCGTTACCTCAAGGGCATCGGAATCAGTAAACACCGTGCTGATCGAACCATGCCACCTGCTGTGCCAGTAGATCAGGCGCCGGGAAAAGATAAACAGCACGGTTGCCAGTAGTGCCACGATAGTCAGCAGAGCCCATTTTGAAAGTGCTTCAACCGGTGCTGCCTGGTAGAGCCAGTAGATAATACCGAAGGCGCTCAGCAGTTTGAAGCTGTTTTCAACCAAGGGGCTGGGCATCCGGGTTCTGGTTTCGGCCAGCGCGGCAAAGATCATGGCCATTACCGAGAGATTCCGCCATATTGCAAAGAGCGGTATCAGCACCAACAGACCAAGCAGGATGAAAAAGGTCAGTTTTACCGCTACCGGTGACAGTCTGACCGCCGTCTGGCTGTGCTGAAAGAGGTCCAGCAAGGGGGCGGAAAAGGATAGCAGACCGGTGACAAGCAAGACTTCCAGGGTGATCTGCAGCACCCGTTTTTTGCTGAGTTGCCACCACAACTGGCTGGCCTGCAGGATGGCGAACTGGGCCAGCCACTGGTGATACACCCCGACAATCCGACGCACGAAAGCCGGCTCGGTTTTTTCGACCAGATGCAGCACCGTATCGGCATGCCGGTTGATCAGGGGGGCGATCAGTACCGTCAGGATGGAAGCACCAACGGCCACCGGATAAAAGTGCGCCGGCAACACCGCCTTGCTGACACCCAGCTGGGCGATCACAAAGGTAAATTCACCCAGCGGTGTCAGCGCCAGCCCTGCCCGGCGGGCTTCATAGGGGGGGGTGCCGATCAGGATCAGGGCCAAGCCGGTGGAGACGGAGCGGACCACCACCGTAAACAGCATCAGCCCCAGAATCATCGGCCAGACTTGAACCATCAGCTTGACGTCAATCATCATGCCGATGGAGACAAAAAACACGCTGCTGAACATATCGCGCATGCCGGAAAAGGCCTTGTCAACACCGCTTCTTTGCGGCATCTCAGCCACGATTGCGCCCAGCAGAAAAGCCCCCAGCGCCAGTGAATAGCCAGCCTTCACCGCCAGCAACGCCATCAGAAAAAGTACGCCGGCCACGGCAAGGGTCTGCAGCTCCGGGTCAGCCTTGGCCTCCATCCGGCCCAGCAGTTTCGGCACCAGGAACAGTCCGGTCATCACCAGCAGCACCACGAAGGCACTCATACCGGCCAGCAGGCTGCCCACCCCGGCAGACGCCTGGGAACCCAGCACCGCCAGCATCACCACGGCCACCACGTCCTCCAGCACGGTAATCGCCAGCGCCATCTGCGCATAACGCTGGTTGCCAAGGTTCATATCCTTGATGATCTTGGCGATTACCGCTGAGCTGGAAACCATCAGCATGCCGGCAACAAACAGGCTTTGAAACGATGACCAGCCCAGCAGCGAGCCCAACAGTTGGGTCAGGTTGAGCACAAAGAAGGCGCCCAGCCCGGTACCTAACAAGGTTGAAGCCCCCATCTTCTGCAGCTTGGTCAGGCTCAAGCCCAGGCCGATGCCGAACATCAGGAACACCAGCCCGATCTGGGACAGCGTCTCGATCCGCTGTACATCGAGCACAAAGGAAAACGGCGGCGTGTGGGGGCCGATGACGATACCGGCCAGCAGGTAGCCCACGATCACCGATAGCCCAACCCGCTTGCACAGAGCACCGGCGAAGCTGGCAGCCAGCAGGACAATCGCCAGGTCTTGAATCAGATTGATACTGTCCATGGTCTCACTTTCGACACGATATCAGGTGTAACGACCGCAATCATCCACTGGTCCTGCAGAAACATGCGTGCGTCAGCCAACCCGTTTCACTTTGCCAGCTGCTTCAGGATTCGCTGCAGGTTGCGCAGTTCCTCGCCGTAGCCGGACCAATCCCCCTGCCGCTGCAGGTTGATCGCCTTTTCGTAGCTGGCCATGGCCTGACGGGCCAGCTCTGAGGTTGAGGCACCTTTTTGCACCCCATCGGGCTGGGGTGCTGCTGCAACGGCAGCAGGCAGTTGGCGGCCGCCGAAGACCCGCTGCAGGGCCAGTTCCAGGGTTTCCTCCATCACGACTTCGTCACCGAAGGCCACGATCACCCGGCGCAGTTCCGGCAGGCCGGCCTTGTCGGCAGCTGCCAGGAACAGCGGCTGGACGTACAACAGCGATTTCTCGATCGGGATCACCAGCATGCTGCCCCGGATTACCTGTGAGCCGCGCTGGCTCCAGAGGGTTAACTGCTGGGAGATGGCCGAATCCTGGTTGATCCGCGCATCAACCTGTTTGGGGCCGTAGATCAGTCGATCCCGGGGGAAGGTGTAGGCGATCAGTTTGCCGTAGTTGTCGCCGTCGCAGCGGGCGGTCATCCAGGCTGCCAGGTTGTCCCGCTTGGAGGGGGTGAACGGCAGCAGCAGGATGTACTCTTCCTTTTTCTCGCCCGGCAGCTTCATGATGGTGTAGTAGGGCTCCATCTGCTCTTCACCCAGGGTCGGGATGTCCCACAGGTTCTCCTTGTTGTAGAACACCTTGGGGTCGGTCATGTGGTAGGTGGCGAACATGGCGGCCTGTACCTGCATCAGTTGGTGCGGGTAGCGTATGTGTTCGCGCAGGTCCTTTGGCATGGCGGTCAGCGGCTTAAAGATGCTGGGGAAAATTTTAGCATACACCTTCAGCACCATGTCGTCCGGGTCGCTGATGTAGAAATCGACGGAGCCGTCATAGGCATCCACCACCGTCTTGACCGAGTTGCGCATGTAGTTAATGCCGCCCTTCAGCGGCCGGGAATAGGGCAGCCGGTGGGAGGAGGTGTAGGCGTCAATCATCCACTTGAGTTTGCCGTCCGCCGTCACCACCAGATAGGGATCGTTGTCAAAGCGCAAAAACGGCGCCACGGTGCGGATCCGCTGGGCTATGTTGCGGTAGTACAGGATGCGGCTCTCGGGGGTGATGTCCGATGAAAACAGCAGTTTTTCGGTCTTGAACTGCGCTGCGAAGAGCGCCTTCTTGAGCAGCGAATCCAGCTGCACCCCGCCCGCGCCGCCATAGGTGGTGTTGATGTTGCCGGTGGCGGTGGGGTAGCTGAACTCCGGCACCTTGGTCTTGACCACCACGTAGTCGTTGGACAGCTCGCCGTAGTAAATCTCCGGCCGGGTCACCTTGATGTCGGCCAGGCTGACCGCCGGGATATCCTTGACAAAGAACTCCGGCAGCCCCTCCTTACTGATCCGGCTGACCGGGCCAAAGGTGATGCCGTTGCCGTGGGTGAAGATCAGCCGTTCGTTGATCCAGTTCTTGCTGGGCAGGTCGGCGTAGGACAACTCACGGGGGGAGAGCATCACCTGGGTGTACTGGCCGTTCACCAGATAACGGTCGTTATCCACATCGAAAAACTTGTAGTAGGTGCGGATCTGCTGCAGCTGGCTGTAGGTTTTCAAGAGCGGCGCATGGTCCCACAGCCGGATGTTCTTGATGGTGGCGTCGTTGGCGGCGATACCGGCCGCCGTCAGCCGGCTGTCCACATCGAACGGCACGGTCTCGATCTTCTCCAGATCGTAGCCCAGTCGAGTGAAGCGGATGTTGTGTTCGATATAGGGTAGCTCCAGCGCCATCTCGTTGGGGGCCACCTTGAACTTCTGCAACAGGGCCGGATAGACCTTGACCCCCAGCCCGAACAGCAGAGCCAGCACCAACAGCGGTGCCAGGGCGACCCGCCAGATACCCTTCCAGATACCCCAGGCGCAGGCGGCCCCGGCCAGCGGGGTAAGCAGGGCCAGGATACGGTAGGTGGGGATGCGGGAATGAACGTCGCTGAAACCGGCGCCGCTCACTAGGCTGTTGCCGTGGTAGAGCAGTTTGATGCCATCCAGGTAGAGACCGGCCGCAAACACCAGTGAAAGGCACCACAACAGCAGCGCCAGATGACGGCGTACTGTCACATCAAGCTGTATCTTGCGCTCGGTAAGGATCAGACCGCCCCGCAGGTAGTAACTGGCCATCACGGTGATGGCGGTCAGCAGCACCACCAGGCCGCTGAACTCCTTGACCTGTTCCAGAAGCGGCATCCTGAACAGATAAAAACTCAGGTCTTTACCCAGGATCGGATCGTTGACCCCCACCGGGATGCTGTTGGTGAACAGCAGCAGCTGCTGCCACTGCACCGCGCCCCAGCGGGCAGCCAACAGTGCCAGCAGCAGACCGGCCACCAGGCTTAACGGGGCCACCAGCTGTGCCAGTCCGCTGCGTTGCAGTTGGTGGATGGTGCCGTCTTCAAACACCATGCTGCGTGGTGGGAAGCTGATCCGGTTGGCGTATTTGAGGTTGGCCATCACAAACAGAAACACCAGGCTGCCGGCCACGAGCGACGCCACCGCCTGGGTCTGCAGGGCGGTGGTGAAGACCTTGGCGTAGCCGGTTTCCACAAAAAAGAGCCAGTCGGTGTAGTAGCCGAGCAGGGTGGAGATCAGTCCGAACAACACCATGGCCAGGGCTGCGGTTGCAATCAAGCGGTGGTTACCCATCAGTTACTCCTTAACAGTGCGATCATCAGTTCCAGGGCGTGTGGCATGGCGTTTTGGTCGTGCAGGTAGTAGGCGGCCGCCGTGGGACGCTGGGTCCCCACGCAGATCGTAAATATGCGGCGGTCGCGCAGGCGAAAGACATCCTCATCGGTCTCGTCATCACCCACAAACAGGGCGTTGGGGCAGCCGCTGTGTTCCATCAGCCGCAGCAGGGCGTCGCCCTTGTGCGGGGCCTCCGGCGGCAGCAGGTTTTCCACAAACTTGCCGCCCACTCGGCGCGGGGTCGGTGTCAGCCGGTCAATGGCCGCCAACAGTTGGGCGTGAACCTCCTCGCGTTGCAGGGCGTGGCGGTAATGCAGCGACAGCGAGCTGCTTTTCTGTTCAACGTACAGCGCGCCCCAGCTTTCGGGACTCATCTGGTGCTGCAGTTGCTGCTGCCAGTGCAGGATCAGCTCCGCCAGCGAACTGGCCTGGTCATCGCTGCCCGGCAGCCCCTCATTGCCGTGGTTGCCCACCAGATACTGGGGTTGAAAGCCAAGCCGGGGCAGGGCATCGCTACAGGAACGGCCGGTGATAACCGCTGTAACCGCCAACTGGGCCAGCTTTCGCAGGCCGTCGCGCACCTCGCTTGGCGTCCTGGCCGCCGTCGGGTCGTCCACGATCGGCGCCAGCGTGCCGTCCAGATCGAAGGCAAACAGGGTGGACGGGGTGATAAAGTTTCGTAGTGCCTGTTGACCTGCAGGGCTCAACAACTCGGTCATAGTTCCCGTCCGATCCGGGCCGACAGCTTCTCCCGCTGCCGCACCCGTGCCGCATCCAGCAGCATCCTGCCGGCCCAGCGGTAGACGTTGAAATCCTGCACCAGTGACCGCATGCTGCGCATCCGTTCCCGTTGTTCATACTCCGGCATGGTCAGGCCCTGGTAGAGCGCCTGGGCGGTCTGTTCAACATGGTAAGGGTTGACGATCAGCGCCTCGTGCAGCTCGTTGGCGGCGCCGGTGAACTGGCTCAAGACCAGTGCGCCCTGCTCGTCGTCCCGTGCGGCCACGAACTCCTTGGCCACCAGGTTCATGCCGTCGTGCAGGCTGGTGACCATGCAGACGTTGCTGGCCCGGTAGTAGCGGGTGACCTGGTCGGCTTCATGGTGTTCGGCCTTGAGGATGATGGCCCGTTCAAAGCGCTGGTTGATCCGTTCGGTCAGGGCATACACCCGCTGCTCGAAGGCGTGGTACTCTTCCAGGGCCGAACGGCTGGGGGCGGCGATCTGCACAAAGCTGAAGCGGCCCACCAGCTCGGGGTGCAGTTCCAGCATCCGCTCCACCGCGCTGAACCGCTCCAGGATCCCCTTGGTGTAGTCCATCCGGTCCACACCGATTCCCAGCAGATGTCCCTGCGGCAGTCCCAGCTCTGCCAGTATCTCGGCCCGCGTCTCGTCCACCGGCGGCAGGCTGCCCTGCCAGTCCGGCGGCCACTGGATCGAGATCGGATAATCTTCCACCATGGTCAGCTGGCCACGGTGGAAGATGGTGGATGATTCATGCTCGATACGGGTCTCCAGATAGCGGTCCACCGTCTCCAGGAAGTTTTTGCAGTGGAACGGCGTATGGAAGCCGAGGATGGTGCTGCCCAGCATCCCCTTCAGCAGCTCCTCCCGCCAGGGACAGATGCCGAACGACTCAGGGTTGGGCCAGGGGATATGCCAGAAGGTGATAATGGTGGCCTTGGGTAGCCGTTTGCGGATCAGGGCCGGCAGCAGGGCGAAGTGGTAATCCTGCACCAGTACCACCGGGTCGTCGCTGCGGGCCTCTGTCACCACCGCATCGGCAAAGCGCTGATTGATGGCCTGATACCAGGCCCAGTCGCTGCTGCGGAAGATTGGCCGCACATGGGCGTTATGGCAGAGTGGCCAAAGCCCCTCGTTGGCAAAGCCGTAGTAGTAGCCCTGCTCCTCTTCGGCGGTCAGCCAGATGCGGCGCAGGTTGTACTCCGGCTTCTTAGGCGGCACGCCGACACGATCATGCGAGTCCACAGTCTCACGGTCGGCCGAGCCGCTGCCGTGGGCGATCCAGGTGCCGGAGCAGGCCCGCATCACCGGTTCCACCGCCGTCACCAGACCGCTGGCCGGACGGTGCACCACGATACCCTGCTCGGTCTTGACATGGATGTACGGTTCACGGTTGGAGACCACCAGCACCTGATCGCCGGTCAGTTGCTTGTTGAGCAGCGAACGCAGGGCAGCCGGATTCCAGCTGACGGTCATGTCGTCGGCATGGCGGCGTTCGGCCTCCAGGTTGCGCAGCAGGCTGCGCATCTCTCCCACCAGCGGTTGCAGTTCCGCCCCGGCCGGTTGGCTGAAGGGACGCAGAATCCCCTCGCCGCGCATCATGGCTCGCACCCCCTCCAGCCAGCCTCGCCAGCTTAAGTGGGCCACCAGCACGGTGATCAGCGAGATCACCACCCCCAGTACCACGAACAGCAGCAGCAGGTATTTGCGGGTGTCGGCGCTGCGGCGTTCTATGTAGCTCATGTCATGCACCAATACCAGGGTGCCGATCTCGGTGCCATCCTGCTCCAGCGGGGCGTTGAAGACATGCACCGGCCCATGGGGCAGGTTGATCAGGTGTAGCTGTTCCTGCTGGTCTGGCTCATAGCTGACACAGGTGATATCGTTGGGAAAGGCCTGGGTGCGATAGAGCAGTTTGCGCTGGTCATTGCAGACCCCCACCGCCAGCAGGCGCTCGTCTTTGGTGGCTCGCTGCAGCAGCGCATTGATGCGTGTCCGTTCATTGCGCTGCAGTAGTTCTGCCAGCGGTTCCTGCAGGGTGCTGCTGATCAGGCGGGAACGCATGTTCAGGTCGCGGGCGAACCAGCGCAGGGTCAGGTCATCGAATAGCGGCACCACGGCGTAGGCCAACAGCGCCAGGGCCGCCACCAGTGGAATTACAAAGCGTAGCGACAGGTGCAGCGATCTGAGCGAGAACAGGGTTTTCATGCAGTATCAAACCTCCCCTCGAACGTGGTTGTATTCGGCTGGAGACAGGTGTTGGGGGTGATCCTCATGCGGCCATCTCCTTATCGATGATCAGGTTCTGTTCCGGTCGTCGGTTCGTGTTTGTCCGGTGTGCGCGGCTTAGGAGTAAACGGCGTTTGCCGGGCCTTAAGGGTGACCTGCCGCAGTTCGCTGATAGGCATGCCGGTGGGCGCCTCCAGCGAGGCACTTTTCTGGGCGCCCAGGATCTGACTGGGGTAAATGCTGCGATACCCGGCGATCAGGAAGCTGACCATGCAGGCCAGGGCCGCATAGGGGGCCATCTCTGAGCCGAACAGTTCGATGGCCATGACCGAGGCGGCTATCGGGGTGTTGGCGGCGCCGGCCAGCAGTGCCGTCAAGCCGATGGCCGAATAGGCCGCCAGGTACTCAGGGCTGAACAGTTGGGCAAACAGGTTGCCGGCAGCGGTGCCGACAAAGAAGATCGGCGTGACCACTCCGCCGCTGCCGCCACTGCCGAGTGTGATCGAGGTGGCGACACTCTTCCAGAGCACGGCGCCGGCTGGCAGGGCCTGGCCCTGCAGCCCCTGATGCATGGTTTCCAGCCCGAGGCCGAGGTAGGTCTGCGATCCAAAATGCCCGATCACTACCAGCAGCAGGCCACCCAATAACGCCTTTAGCGACCAGTGCCAGCCGAGTTTAGCGAAGCAGCGTTCACCCAGTTTCATGACTTCAATCAGCAGCAGCGCCGCAAGTCCGCACCAGACACCCAGCATGATGATCTCGATCATGCTCCAGCCGCTGAAGGTCGGCATCGGCGGCAGCAGGTCATGGGGGAAACTGGCCCCCAGACGCAGGGCCACATGGTAGCCCACCACCCCGGCGACAAAGCAGGGGAACAGCACATCGTAGAACATCTGGCCCAGCACCAGCACCTCAACCCCGAAGATGGCGCCGGCCACCGGCGTGCCGAACACCGTGGCAAAACCTGCGCTGATGCCGCAGATCACCAGCTTGCGGCGATCGACATCGTTGACCCGCAGCAGGTCGGCACAGGCCGATGCCAAACCGGCGCCGATCTGGGCTGCCGGACCCTCCTTGCCGGCAGAGCCGCCACCGGCAAGGGTGATGACGGTTGCCACCAGTTTGACCGGTATCACCGCCACCGGAATCTTGCCCATCCGCTTGTGTACCGCCTCGATCACCTTTTCGGTGCCGTGTCCGGCCGCCTCGGGGGCCAGCCAGCGCACCAGGGCACTGCTGGCAAGAATCACCAACGGCAGTAACAGGTACTGCTGGGGAACCAGCTGAGCCGTGCCGGAGGCCCAATTGAGTGTACGCAGGAACACCGTGGTGCCGCAGCCCACCAGGATGCCGACCAGTGTCGCATAGCACGACCACTTGATAACGCTGATAAACAGGGTGGCCTGTTCAGTAAAATGTTCCTTCATGCAGCTTTCTCCAGTGTTGCATGGCGTCGGGATCGTACAACCCGCGACTACGCCGTCAGCGTCTCATGATGCGCAGCGTGGCTTCCGTCTGGCGGTCGGTGCTGCGTTTGTATTGGGTGCTGATGGAGGATTCCGGCACTCCCAGCTTGGTTATCAGGTGGCGCCGGACCACGGACGCCAGCTGTCGGTCATTGCGTCCGCTGGCCTCCAGTTGCAGGCGGTAGCCGGTCACGCCACCCGGTAATTGCGCAATCAGGCTCAAGGCCTGCTGGCTCTCCTGGTTGAGCTTGCCGTCGTCGTCAAGCAGCAGCGTCGGCAGCAGGGGCGCAGTCCTGAACGAGACAATCAGCGGCAGCTGCAGGGCCTTTTCAAGCTGGCGGGTTAAGAGTAACAGTTCATCCTCGTTGACCGGCCAATCACGGCGCACCACTGCCGAAAGCCCCAGGGGTTGTGCCTGGGTGGCGAAGCTGAGCCGCACGTTTCTGACCGGAAACGGGGTCAGCAGGGCGGCCAGTTCCCGCTCGGCGTTGTGTACCAGTCGCACCACCTTGTTGTGTATCTCGGTGGGTGTCTCTTCCCTTGGTTTGTTGCTTTCGATCTGCTCGGGCAACCGTTCCGAGGCCACCAGCACCTGCTCCAGATACAGGTTGACCGGCGGTTTGAAATCGGCCTGCAACTCCTGCTCAATCTTTTGTTCAAGCGGCTTAGCAATTCTTCTGACCGTGTTGACGGTTGCCCGGATCTGTACCCCGTCCTTGCGGGACTGGTAGGTGTAGCCGGTCATACGCGATGATTGTTGCTGATTAAGGTGTTTCTTCAATACCCGTTCGATCCGTTTGCTGGTGTTCATCTTGCGTAGATCCACCACCAGCGTGTAGACCAGCGGGATCGAGATCAAAAGCATCAGGCCGCCGATTACCAGCAGCCGGGTGCGTTGCGAGTACTGGATGGTCTCCACATGGCTGGTGCGGAAACCCATGATGAAGAATACCAGGTCCGAGGTGAGCACGATGGCCACAAAGTTGGTGAAAAACAACAGAAAACCGCCCATGCCCAGCATCAGCTGGCCGGTGCCCAGGCCGTAGCCGGCCACGCTCAGGGGGGGAATAACCGCCGTGGCCACCGCCACGCCGGTGGCGGTGATCAGGTAGTTGCGCTTGGTGCAGAGGGCCACGGCTCCCACAATGCCGGACAGTACCGCAATAAACAGATCATAGATGTTGGGCCGTACCCGGGCCAGGATCTCGCTGGTGGGCTCCTTGAGGGGCGACAGCAGGGTAAAGAAGGCGGTTACCAGGATGGTCAGGCCGACGCTGATGGCGATGGTACGGAAGGCGCGCCGGGCCAGGGCCAGATCGCCGATGGTCAGTGCCAGGCCGGAGGAGATGATCGGCCCCATCAGGGGCGAGATCAGCATGGCGCCGATCACCACGGCCACGCTGTTGGTTAGAAGCCCCAACAGGGCGATCAGACCGGACATCAGCAGCATCAGATAGTAGACCCAGGAACGTTCAACCCCTGAGGCCACCTCTTTGATGATGGCCTGATGGTTGACCATCTCGGTCTTAAGGGCCAGAAAGTCTTTCAGTTTTTTGGTGTAGTAGCGGATTTGCGCGCTGGTCATAATGGGGTAGCTCCGGTGGTTGTTGCAGACGTCTCGCGCTGCCGGGCGCAGGCTGTTGTCTGTCGTGCAAGAGCAGGCGTCGCAATATGGGATAATTGCATGTTTGTACCTTTTCAGGAAAACGTTTTCGTTCAGCGAGCGTAATCCGGCGCACTAGTCCTTCAGGAGCATCTCAATGCCGCGCAGCGAGAGCTCGATGCCTTCCGGGTGATTGTGCAGGTCATGCCCCAGTTCGTGAACTACCCGCTGGATCAGGTAGCAGCGCAGCATGATCGCAAGGTGTGCCTTGTTTTCTGGCAGCAGTGGCGAGTTTTTCATGGTGTGCAGGTACGCCTTTAAATAGGTGTCGCTCACATAGACGTACCAGGCGTCAAGCCATGGTTCAAGCAGTGCACGGTCTTCCGGGTGGCTGGCGTTATGGTGGGTCAGGATGGTTGTGGCGGCGTAATGAAACGAGTGAATCATGCCGGCCACGTCCCGCAGGGGAGAGCGCTTCAGGCGCCGCTCATTGAGTGAATGGGACGGTTCGCCTTCAAAATCAATGAACACGAAGTCTTTGCCGGTGAACAGCGCCTGTCCCAGGTGCAGGTCGCCGTGGATGCGGCACTTCATGGCAGAGATCCGCCGGCCGGTGATCTTCTGGAGGATGCTGATCAGCTCTTTTTCCGCAGCCAGTACCCGGGTGGCTTGTTCCTGAACCTGCTCCGGCAGTGTTGCCAGCTGTGCGGTCAATTTTTGGAAGTTCTTGCGCACCAGCCCGCGCATCGACTGAAAGAGTGAACGTTGGTACAGGGTGGAGAACTCTTCCCGGGTCCAGGGGCTGTTTGCCGTGCCGGACGCCAGGGCCCGATGCATCTCGGCGGTACGGCGACCCAGCAGCAGGGCCATCTCAAGGTGCAGGCCGCGCACAAGATCACGGAACTGGTCAGGGATGCCGCTCTCCACAACCTCGAGCAGGCTTGGCAGTTGAGTCGGCAGCTTTGGCAGGTCATGTCGGTGCGACAGCAGGTGTTCAACAAACTGGGACAGACTGGTCAGGGTGTTGCGCCAGGCGTCGCCGTGACACTCGATATAGGTCTGTAGCACGCCCAGGTCATAGGTCTTGCCAGCAGCGGTGTGGTACTCGATCTTGCCGGCATAGACCGGCACATGCTGGAAGCGGTTCTTGCCGGCCAGAAACTTGAGAATTTCCGGCTCCGGATTGATCCCTTCATCAAGCTTGCGGTACATCTTGAACAGCAACTGGTCACCATACAGGATACTGGTGTTGTTCTGTTGTACCGCTACGACCCGGCTGGGGAACAGGTCTGCCCTGGGCGGCGAGGTTCTGGTTACCCCGCTGCCCTGCAATCCGAGCAGCAGTGAGCCGCCCGTGCCCTGCAGTTTCGTGCGGTCGCTGATCAACCCGAACAGGATGGTTCTGAACTCTTCGAAGTAAATCGCATCGCACAGTACCCCCTCCACCTCGCCAAGGCTGAGCGTGGTGATGATCGAGAGTGGATGTCGGTCAGCCACGGCCTGAATCTGATCAGTGGAGAGCCAGTTCATCGGGATCAGATAGGTCTCGGCATCGCCCTCCGTGTAGTCCACCTGCAGGAATGTCAGCAAAAACAGGTGTTCGTCCTGACGGATCTGGAAACTGTCGAGTACCTTGATCCGTCTGGTGGTGCGGCCTTTACCGAAAAACCAGAAGACACGTTGCAGGTAGTGGGGCATGACTTCGCCACACAGACGTTCCCCGTTTTTGCCCTTTACCACGTCCCACCAGGGCTGGCCCTCGCGCAACTTGAGCTGCAGGCATTCGTCACTGCAGGTCTCGGAGTATGCCTCGGTACTGCGCAGTGCAAACCAGAAATAGTCGTATTGGCCAAGGGTGAAGTGGTAACGGGCCTCCTGAATCATCGGGAAACGATTGCGACTGAAGACCTCTTCGGGAATCAGTCCGGCATACCGGGAAAGATCAACCGATGCTGTCTGGGCAAAGCGAGAGAGGTTGATCACCACCAGCAGCGTCTCTTCTCCATGACTGCGGATGAAGGTTAGCACCTTGGGATTGTCAGAGGGAACCATCTCCAACGCTCCGCAGCCAAAGGCCTTGAATCGTTTGCGCATGGCGATGGTGCGCCGCATCCACCAGAGCAGGGAGGAGGGGTTGCGCTCCTGATTTTCTACGTTGACCGATTCATAGTGATAATCCGCCTCGATGATTACCGGCAGGAACAGCTTGTGGGCGCTGGCCTGGGAGAAGCCGGCGTTACGGTCAGGGTTCCACTGCATCGGGGTGCGCACGCCGTTGCGATCCCCCAGGAAGTAGTTGTCGCCCATGCCGATCTCGTCACCGTAATAGATGATCGGCGTGCCGGGCATGGAAAACAGCAGCATGTTCATCAGTTCAATCTTGCGGCGATTGTTACCCATCAGCGGCGCCAGGCGGCGGCGGATACCGAGGTTGATCCGTGCCCGCGGGTCGGAGGCGTAGACCCGGTACATGTAGTCCCGCTCCTCGTCGGTGACCATCTCCAGGGTCAGTTCATCGTGGTTACGCAGAAAGATTGCCCACTGACAGCCTTCAGGGATGGCCGGGGTCTGGTCCAGGATATCGACGATCGGGAAACGGTCCTCCATCTCGATGGCCATGAACATACGGGGCATCAGGGGGAAGTGGAAGGCCATGTTGCTCTCGTCGCCGTCGCCGAAGTAGGCGGCGGCATCTTCAGGCCACTGATTGGCCTCGGAGAGCAGCATCCGGTTTTTGTAGGAACGATCCAGGTGGGCCCGCAGTTTTTTGAGAAACTCATGGGTTTCCGGCAGGTTTTCGCAGTTGGTGCCCTCCCGTTCGAACAGGTAGGGCACTGCGTCCAGACGGACGCCGTCAACCCCCATCCGCATCCAGAAGTCGATTACCTTGAGCATCTCCTGTTGCACCTTGGGGTTGTCAAAGTTGAGATCGGGCTGGTGGCTGTAGAAGCGGTGCCAGTAGTAGGCCTTGGCAACCGGGTCCCAGGTCCAGTTTGATGCCTCGAAATCCTGAAAGATGATCCGCGTTTCTTGGTACTTCTCGGGGCTGTCGCTCCAGACATAGTAATCACGGTGCGATGACCCCGGCTTGGCCAGGCGGGCACGCTGGAACCAGGGGTGCTGGTCCGAGGTGTGGTTCAGCACCAGCTCGGTGATGACTCGCAGCCCCCGGTTGTGGGCCTCCCGCAGAAACTGTTTGAACTCGCGCAAGGTGTTGTAGCTGGGGTTGACGTTGTAGTAATCGGCGATGTCGTAGCCGTCATCCCGCAGCGGAGACGGGTAGAACGGCAGTATCCAGAGTGCCGTGATGCCAAGTTGCTGCAGGTAGTCCAGTTTGCCCATCAAGCCCCGGAAGTCGCCAATGCCGTCGGCATTGGAATCGGCAAAGGCCTTGATATGTGCCTGATACATGATGGCATCCCGGTACCAGAACGGGTTGTCTTCAAGCAGTGAATCTTTATGGCGCATAGTTATGGTGCTCCTCGTTGGATTCTGCCGTAGCGTCCCAGCTGCTGCCGAAGCGTCTCGATCAGGTCCGGCGGGATCATCTCCCAGGTAAAACGCCACTCCCAGTTGCCCGAGGGGGTGCCGGGGATGTTCATGCGGGCCCCGCTATCCAGCCGCAGCAGGTCCTGTAACGGGATGATTGCCATGTCAGCCACCGACATCAGGGCAGCTCGTAGCAGGTCGCCGACACCATCCTCGCCGGAGGTACCCAGGTAGCGGTGCATCTCTTCGCGTTCGTGCGCTGTCCGGGCAGTATACCACCCCTTTGTGGTGTCATTGTCATGGGTACCGGTGTAGACCACCCCGTGTTTTTCGTGGTTGTGGGGCAGGTCCCGGTCGTCGATGTCGGCATCAAAGGCGAACTGCAGGATCTTCATGCCCGGAAACCGGTAGCGGTCACGCAGCGCCAGCACGGCGGGGGTGATCACCCCCAGGTCCTCGGCAATGATCGGCAGCTCCCCCAGGGCAGCCTGCAGGGCATCGAACAACCGCTCGCCGGGGCCGGTCACCCAGGCACCGTCCACCGCCGTGGTGGCCGTGGCCGGGATCTGCCAGGCCGCTTCGAAGCCCCGGAAGTGATCCACCCGCACCAGGTCAAACAGTTCAAGCAGGAGCCTGCAGCGTTCGATCCACCACTGATAGCCCTGCTGTTCCAGCAGGTCCCAGTCGTAGAGCGGATTGCCCCACAGCTGGCCGGTGGCGCTGAAGTAGTCGGGCGGCACCCCGGCCACAACGGACGGATTACCGTCGCTATCCAGCAGAAACAGTTCCCGGCGGCTCCAGACATCGGCAGAATCGTAGGCCACAAAGATCGGGATATCGCCGATAAGGGCGATGCCGCGCTGGTTGGCATACTGACGCAGGGCGTGCCACTGCCTGAAGGCCTGCCACTGCAGGTAGCGCTGCAGGTCTATCTCCGCTGCCAGTTCGCACGTGCAACGCTCTCGTGTGGCCGCTGTCGGGTGGGCCAGTTCGGCCGGCCAGCGGTTCCAGGGGGCGCCCTGCTGGCGCTGCTTGATGGCCATGAACAGGGCGTAGTCATCGAGCCAGTCGTGTGTGTGGCAGAACTGCTCGAATTCGTCCCGGCGTTGGGAGGCGGGTTGGGAGAGAAACCTTGTGGCGGCCTGTTGCAGCAGCTGTAGTTTGTCGGGAATGACCTGTCCGAAATCGACCCGTTGGCTGGGGTAGCCGTCGGTGGTGCTTGATGACAGATCCCCTTCGGCCACCAGCTGTTCCAGATCGATCAAGAGCGGGTTACAGGCAAAGGCGCTTAAGGCTGAGTAGGGCGAGTTGCCGTAGCCTGCTGGCGACAGCGGCAGCACCTGCCAGTAGCTCATCCCCATGGCCTGCAGCAGATCCACGAAGCGCCGCGCATCGTCACCCAGGCTACCGATACCGCCGGGGCCGGGCAGGGAGGTGGGGTGCATCAATATGCCGCAGCCGCGTTTATTCTGCATACAGTCCTTTTACGCCTCACGCTGCAGGAAGAGGGTCTGGGTCGGATAGGCAAACTCGATACCCTGCTGCGCGAAGCTGCTGAAGATTGCCAGGTTGATCTGCTCCTGCACACCCATGTAGAGCGCATAGTCCGGGTCGGTTACAAAATAGACCACTTCAAAGTTCAGCGCTGAATCGCCAAAGGCCTGAAAATGTACCCGGTCAAGTCGTGCGTGCTCCTGACGGTCAATGATGTCGCTGACAATTTTTTTGGCAGCGCTAAGCTTTTCGAGCGGCGTCTGATAGGTGACGCCGAGGTTAAAGGCGATACGCCGCTCGGTCATCCGTTTGTAGTTGCGGACACGGCTCTTGAGGAGGTCGTTGTTGGCGATGATCAGCTGTTCGCCGCTCAGGCAACGGATTCTGGTGCTTTTCAGTCCAATATGCTCAATGGTACCAGAAAACGTATCAACCACAACAAAGTCACCGATCACAAACGGCTTGTCCAGGACGATCGACAGCGACGCAAACAGATCGCCCAGGATGTTTTGTACTGCCAGTGCGACGGCAATGCCGCCGATACCGAGACCGGCAACCAGGCCGGTCACGTTGACCCCCAGGTTGTCCAGCATCAGCAACAGGACAATCGTCCAGAGCGCGATCCTGGCCAGAAAACCGAGAAAGGTGAGGGTGGTGGCGCTGGATTTGTCCTGATCCATCCGTTTCTGCATGCTGCGTTCAAGCCAGAACGTGATGCCGGCGCTTACCCAGAAACCGCCCTGCAACAGGAGCGTCAGCACGAGCAGTTTCAGTCCGTGGCCTGTCAGGGTCGGCTTGAGCGTGAGGATGGTGGTCGCAAGGTAGGTGGAGGTCGCGAAGAGGATAAAGGTCTTGGTGTTTTTCAGCACCGCCACCAGCAGGTCGTCAAATTCGTGGGCAGTAATCGCAGCCAGTCTGGAGAGCCTGCTGATCAGCACCCGTTTCACACTGCTCAGCAGCAGGAAGGCGCCAACCAGTATGCCGATGGCGATCAACCAGTCCTGTACGGTATTGCCGAGATAGATGCCTTCCAAAAATGCCATCTGCACTCCTTTCCCTTGTCTGGGTGCCGTATCTGTCGCTGCTTATAAACAGCAGCCGGTCGTGTACTCGACGGTGTCATGGTTCAGCTGTGCAGCGGTTGCGGGGTGAGATGCTCTGCATTGAGCAGTCGTGCCATTAACCTCATTCCCTGCTCGACACAGAGGAGTTGTTCGTCTGTTAGCTCGCCTAACCCTTTCAGCAGCATGTCCTGAGCAACCTCAGGCGCCCCGGTGACGATCTCCCACGCCTGTGGTGTGAGCTGCAGTTCCACCACCCTGCGATCGTGTTTTGCTGCGCTTCGCTGAATCAGCTGTTTGGCTTCAAGCCGGTCGAGAATGCCCACCACGGTCGGAGGCCGCAGGTGCATCGTGCGGGCCAGATCGGACACCCGCATCGGCGAGGTAGTGGCCAGAATCTTGAGTACCCATAGCTGGTGCGCGGTCAGGCCTGTTGTACGTTCAGCCACCTTCGAATATTCGTTGATGGCCTGAAAAACCCGCCGCAGGTTGTCGAAAATTTCCATGGTGGTTGCTGATTCTTTTTGCATGGCTGCCCCAGAACAGTCTTGACACATATTGTTAGCATCGCTAACATTCAGCATTGCAAATGTTTGGCGGAACGTCAAGTCTTGTCTGCGTCGCTGGCACCTGCTGCAGACCGTGTGGATTGTTCTTTTTCCAGCCACATAGACGTGTGTGGCCTCTAAGGATCTTGTTGTGTATAGCTACCCAAACCACCCGTTGTCGCCGCACAACCACCGACCCCGAATACTGCGGAGAGTGCTGGCTGTTGCCGTGCTGGCCGGCCTGGTGCTGCTGCTCCTGATGCTGTGGCGCAGCAATCGGCCTGCAGGTTCGTCTGCGGCCCGGCCTGCCGAACATCCTGTCAAGACCATCAGCGCTACGGTCAAACCGGGCGAGACCGCCTCATCCCTCTTCGGCTCACTGCTTGATCAGCAACAACTCCACGTACTCACGGCACAGTGTCGTAAGCTGTTCCCGCTCAGGCAGCTGGCGGTTGGTCAGCCCTATCAGCTGACCGTGAACAATGGCGCCTTTGAACGGTTTGCCTATGATATCAACTCCGACGAACAGCTGATCATCGCCCGCACCGCTGACGGTTTTTCTGTTACCCGCTCGCCGATCGCCTATACGGTGGAGCCGGTGGTGCTGCAGGGGACGATTGATTCAAGCCTGTTTCAGGCAGTGGTGGATGCCGGTGGCAGCGACGGGATGGCGGTGCAACTTGCGGATATCTTTGCCTGGGACATTGATTTTTTCCATGACGTCCAGGTCGGTGACAGCTTCAAGGCGGTGGTTGAAAAGCGGTATCGCGATGGCGCCCCGGCCGGTGATGGCCGCATACTGGCTGCCCATTTTACCGTGCAGGATCAGACCAACACGGCCTTCTACTTCAAGGACGGCACACGGACGCCGGGCTACTACGACCAGCAGGGACGCAGCCTGCGCAAGGCCTTTCTCAAGGCTCCGCTCTCGTTCAGCCGTATCTCTTCCGGCTTCACCATGCGCCGTCGCCATCCGATCACCAAGCGGGTCAAGCCCCATCCGGCCATTGATTATGCGGCGCCCACCGGAACGCCGATTCATACCGTTGGCAATGGCACCGTGCTGGTGGCTGCCAGCAACCGCTCCAATGGTAAGTATGTCAAGATCAGGCATCCCAACGGCTGGATGACGATGTACAACCACCTGAGCCGTTTTGGCAAAGGGATCAGAAAAGGGGCTACGGTGCAGCAAGGCCAGCGGATTGGCTACGTCGGCAGCACCGGCCTGTCAACCGGTCCCCACCTCGATTTTCGCATGTACCGGGGTGGCGTGGCGGTGAACCCGCTCACGATCAAATCGCCGCCGGCGCGACCGGTGTCAAAGGCGCAGCTGGCGGCCTTTAAGGCCATGGTCGCCGAGCGGACCGCCCTGCTGGAGAAGGGGGATGTCCTGAAGCGTGCCTCCCTGAAACTCCCCTCTGCCCGTCCGGTGCACGTTCGGATGTAACATTCCGCTGGCGTTGGTGCCGAACAGGAGCGGATCAAGCGTGTTATGCGCTGCGATCTTCCGTCATTGCGTCATCACTACCGCCATCAGCTGCAGCGCCGGAAGGTTTTTCGGGTTGATCGTCCAGCTTGCACCAGTTTCCAGCCCCCCCCAATTCATCCCGTACACTCTTTTCCCACAGCGGTTCTCCGCTGAAATAGGCCGCCCGCCCCAGCATATGGGCCGCCACCGGCGCCGTCAGCAGGGTGAAGGCGATGATGGCCAGCACCTTGCCGGTAACCGCCGTGGTGCCGAAGAAGATCGCCACAGCGGTCAGGATGAAACTGGCCCCCAGGGTGGATGCCTTGGATGCGGCTGACAGCCGCATGTAGATGTCCGGCATCCGCACCACGCCGATGGCCGCCACCAGGGCAAAACAGGTGCCGCCCAGCAGCAACAGGGCGATCAGGGTGTCACGCATTACTGCTCCTTTTGTGCAGGTAGTAGGCAAAGGCAACGGTGCCGAGGAAGGTGATCAGGGCCAGCACAACGGCGGCATCCAAGTAGGAAGGCTCATTGCTGGCAATGGAGTAGACCGCTGAAATGGCGATGATGAAGGTGGCCATCAGGTCCAGGGCCACCACCCGATCCGGCAGGCTGGGGCCGCGCACCACCCGGATAAAGGTGGTCAGCAGGCCCAGCCCCAACAGGGGCAGGATGATCCAGGTGATGTAGGTTGCCAGGGTCATTGGACGATCTCCCGTATCCGCAGTTCGAATCCCTGCTTGATCTCCTCCACCAGTTTGGCAGGGTCGTCGATGTACATGGCATGCACATACAGCATGCGCCGGTCTTCGCTGACGTGCAGGCTCAAGGTGCCGGGGGTCAGGGTAATGCAGGTGGCCAGCAGGGTGATCTGCAGGTCGGTCTCCAGATCAAGGGGCACCGCCACAATACCCGGCACCATGTAGTCATGGGGGGTCAGCACGTCATAGGCCACCCGCAGGTTAGCCACCACCATCTCCTTGATGAAGTAGGGGATGAAACTGGCGATGGCCAGCAGTCGGCGGTGGTAGGCCGCCGTCTGGCGGTCCCGCCGGCCGATCCAGATCACACAAAAGCCGAACAGGAAGCCGGTGACAAAGCCACCGGCATCAAACGAGTCGGTCAGGGCCATCCAGGCCAGCGCCAGCAGGATATTGGCCAGAAAGGCGGTCACGGCACTACCCCCAGTACGGCGCTGATGTAGGCAGTCGGGTTCAGTAACTGTTGGGCTGCCACGTGACAGAGCTTGAAGAGCGGCTCCGGCAGCAGTCCCAGCACCAGGCTGACCAGAGCCAGCAGCAGGGTGGGGGCCAGCAGCTGCTGACGGCGGCGTGGCGGCAGATACTGCAGCTTGGCTGCATCGTCAGATGCCGGCTTCCAGTAGATCTGGATCCAGGCATTGCTCAGGTAGTACAGGGTTAAGACACTGACCCCCAGGGCGGCGGCTACCACTAGATACTGTCCGCTTTGCAGGCCGGCCTGTACCAGGGCCAGTTTGCCCCAGAAGCCGGACAAGGGCGGGATACCGGCCACCGACAGGGCCGGCACCAGGAACAGGGCGGCCAACAGCGGGTAGCGGCGATACAGTCCGCCCAGTTCTGCCAGCTGACTGGTGCCGGTCAGGCGGGCCACCACGCCGGTGGTCAGGAACAGGGCCGATTTGGCTGCCATGATATGCAGCATGAAAAAGATGCTGCCGGCTAGGGCCAGTGTGGTGAAAAGCCCCAGGCCCATCAGCAGGTAGCCGATCTGGCTGACCACGCAGAAGGCCAGCATCCGCCGCAGTTCCGGCTGGGCCACCGCCCCCAGGGCGCCGAATAGCATGGTCAGGCCGGCGGCGGCCAGGATCAGCGGTTGTCCTGCCAGGGCCTCCTGGGGAAAGATCAGGGTAAAGACCCGGATCAGCACGTAGATGCCCACCTTGGAGAGCAGGGCCGAGAAGATGGTGACCACCGCGATCGGCGGCGTGTGGTAGGAAGCCGGCAGCCAGAAGTAAAACGGAAACACCGCCGCCTTGATGCTGAAGGCGCAGAACAGCAGGGCCGCAATCACCGGAATGGTGCCGGTATGGGCCATGGCCTGCATCCGCAGCGCCAGGTGGGCCATGTTCAGGGTACCGGTCACGCCGTACAACAGGCCGATACCGGCCAACAGCAGGGCCGAGGCGATCAGGTTGAGGGCCACATACTTGATGGCGCCCTCCATCTGCTCCCGCTTTCCTCCCAGGGCCAGCAACACAAAGGAGGCGATCAGCATCACCTCGAACCAGACGTACAGGTTGAACAGGTCGCCGGTCAGAAAGGAACCGCAGATCCCCAACAGCAACACCTGCAGCAGGGGGTGGTAGCCCAGGCTTTCCTGGTGGGTATCGGTATCGGCCAGGGAGTAGATCGTCACGCACAGGCCCATCAGGCCGGTGGCGGTGATCAGCAGCGCGCTCAAGGTGTCCGCCACCAGGGTGATGCCGAAGGGGGCCGGCCAGTTGCCGGCCTGGGCGCTGATCACCCCCTGCTGCTGCACCGCAGACAGCAGCAGCAGGCCAACCATGAACAGCGTTGCACTGCTGCCCACCCCCAACAGCCGTTGCAGCTTGCGCCGGTTCCAGGCCAAAAGGCCTAGAATGGCGGTGCCCAGGGGGATCAGCAGCGGCAGAAAGAGCAGATTGTTCATTCCTCTTCCCCCTGTCTTTCCTGACCCGTGCCCCTTGACCCTTGACCCAGCTGTTCTTGCACCTGATTCTCAGTCACCATCACATCCTGATCATCGCTGCCCACGGTCTGGTAGACCCGCTTGATCAGCACCAGCGCAAAGGCCTGCACCCCGAAACCGATCACGATGGCGGTCAGGATCAGGGCCTGGGGCACCGGATCGGCCACCGGTAGGTTCGAGAGAACACCATCCAGCGGGATGTGGGGCGGTCGGCCCCGGGTCAGACGACCCACGGTAAAGATCAGCAGGTTGGCGGCATTACCCAACAGTGCCAGACCGAAGATCATCTTGACGATGCTGCGTCTGACCATCAGGTACATGCCTGCGGCGTACAGGCCGCCGATCACCACTGCCAATACCGGTTCCATCTGCTACTCCTCCATCAGGGTGAAGATGATCAACAGTGACATGCCGGCCACCAGCAGATAGACCCCCAGGTCGAACAAGAGCGGCGTGCCGGCATGGCCGATTACCGGGGCTGGCACACTGCTCCAGAGGGCGGTCAGAAACGGCAGTCCCCCCAGCATCGGCAACAGGCCACTGACCAGGGCCACCAAAAGTCCGCTTGCCACCAGACGCAGCGGATCAACCCGCAGCATGCGGCGTCCTTCCTTTTCGCCGTGGGCCAGGGTGTAGAGGGCAAAGGCCGCCGCCACCACCAGGCCACCCACAAAACCGCCACCCGGCTCATTGTGCCCCCGCAGCAGCAAAAACAGCGAGAACAGCAGCATCAGCGGCAACAACAGGCGGATAGCGGTGGCCAGGATCACGGAATGCATCAGTCGCTCCCCTCTGTGCCGGAGCGGGGCTTCAGCATGGCATAGACCCCCAGGGCCGCCACCGCCAGCACGGTGATCTCACCCAGCGTGTCCAGAGCGCGAAAATCCACCAGGATTACGTTAACCACGTTACGGCCATGGCCGGCCGGCAGGCTCTGTTCCATGAACCAGGTGCTTAAGGAGGGCACCAGCGGTTGCGAAATAGCTCGCCAGACCAGCATGGTCATCACCGTGCCGATCCCCAGGGCCACCATCAGGTCGCGCAGGCGCGAGGCGGTGCTGGAGAGCAGGGTAAAGTGGGGCAGCTTGTGCAGCACCAGCACAAACAGGATGATCGAGAGGGTCTCGATGCAGAACTGGGTCATGGCCAGGTCAGGGGCGCCGAACAGGATGTAGACCAGCGCCACGCCGTAGCCCACCACCCCCAGCGAGGCCACGGCTGCCAGGCGGGAGCGGGTGATGGTGGCAAACAGGGCGCCGGACAGGATCACCAGGGCGGTTAACCACTCGTGCAGACTGCCGTCCGGGCGGGACAGGTGCAGTTCATCAGTGCTGCTGGTCAGAAGGTTTCCGGCCATCAGGGCTACCGCCACACCGGTTACCGTCATCAGGTAGTAGCGCAGCCGACCGCTCTGCAGCCGCAGGGTTACCCCCGAGGCCAGCCGGGGTAGTCCTGCCAACAGCCAGTCGTAGAAGCGCTCCGTATCCCAGCCGGCACCCGGCTGGCTGGGTTGCAGCCGTCCCAGCAGCGGCCTGCGCAGGCTGAACAGGGCCAGACCGGCACCCAGGGTAGCCAGACTCAAGAGCAGCACCGGGCTGAAGCCGTGCCAGAGCGCCAGCGTAAGCGGCACCGGACTGCCAGCCACCTGTGCAACGGCAGGGGCCACCAGCAGACGTCCGGCCGGGCCGGGGAACAGGCCGATCAGCAGCCCCAGCAGGGCAGGCGCCAAGGGTGGCAACCAGAGCCGCAGATCAACCGGATGGGGGTTCAACTCGGCATCCTTGAGCCTGCCGTAAAACGGCAGGTAGCCGGCCAGCAGGGCAGCGCTCACGGTCAGCCCATTTCCCGCAAAGGCCAACAGCGTCAGCAGACCGGCGGCAGCCGGGGCCTGCAGGGTGGCCTCGTAAAACAGCTCTTTGGCGATAAAACCGACCAGTGGCACAACCCCCGCCATGGAGAGGGCTGCCAGGCCACTGGCCAGGGCCACCTGCGGCATGCTGCTGGCCAGGCCACCCAGCCGGTTGATGTCGCGGCTGCCGGCGCCGTGGTCAACAGCTCCGGCAGCCAGAAACAGGGCGCTTTTGTAGAGGGCGTGGACGGTTACCAGCAGCAGAGCGGCTGAGATGGCCAGCGGTGTGCCCACACCCAGCAGCAGGGTCAGCATCCCCAGGGCGCTGACCGTGGTCCAGGCCAGGATTTGTTTCAAGTCAGTGCAGGTGATGGCCCGCACCGCCCCCAGCACGAGGGTGATGCCGCCGACCGTGGTCAGCACGATGAACCAGCTGTCGGTGCCGCCCAAAATCGGAGAAAAACGGGCCAGCAGGAAGACCCCCAGCTTGACCATGGTGGCCGAGTGCAGGTAGGCGCTGACCGGGGTGGGGGCCGCCATGGCATTGGGCAGCCAGAATTGGAACGGAAACTGGGCCGATTTGGTAAAGGCGCCGGCCAGCACCAGCAGCAGCACCGGCAGGTAGAGCGGGTGGCTGCGTAGCTGATCGCCGCTGGCCAACAGTGTTGATAGCTCCAGACTGCCGGCCATCTGTCCCAGCAGGATGATCCCGCCCAACAGGGCCAGACCACCGGCGCCGGTCACCAGCAGGGCCTGCAGGGCCGCCTTGCGGGAGGCCTCCTGCTGATGGTCGAAGCCGATCAGCACAAAGGAACAGAGGCTGGTCAGTTCCCAGAACACGAACAGGGTGATCAGGTCGCCGGCCAGCACCGTACCCAGCATGGCCAGCATGAAGGCCAGGATAAAACCGTAAAAACGTCCCAGGTGGGGATCATCATGCAGGTAGGATGAGGCGTAGAGCAGCACCAGCGCGCCGATGCCACTGATCAGCAGGGCAAACAACAGGCCCAGGCCATCCAGCCGGAACGAGAGCGCAATGCCGAGGGTGGGCAGCCAAGGCAAGGAGCCTTGCAGGAGCTGGCCGTTGGCCACTGCGCCGATCTGCAGGGCAAACCAGGCAAACAGGCCGCACGGTATGGAAAGTACTGCCACTATGCGCATGGGTGATTAAGGATCTCCAAAAATGGCTGCGGGGAAGCAGCTTCCCCGCAGCCAAGTATACCCAAGCCTGACATGAAGGCAAGCCAAGCCGGTATTTGCCTGTTGTATCAGTATGCTACGGCGTGAACAGCCGCGCATTCAGGAAGAGGTGTACGACGATGCTGGCGGCATAGCCCAGGGCGATGGCCCAGGTCCATTTCAGGTGTGCCCCGAAGGTATAGATGCCGCGGGCCGAGCCCATCAGGGCCACGCCGGCGGCGGAGCCGATCGAGAGCAGACTGCCCCCCACGCCGGCAGTCAGGGTCACCAGCAGCCACTGGCCGTGGGACATCTGCGGGTCCATGGTCAATACCGCAAACATGACCGGAATGTTGTCGATCACGGCGGACAGAATACCCACCAGTACGTTGGCGGTGGTCGGCCCCAGGTCGAGGTACATAAACTTGGAAACCATGGCCAGATAGCCGAACTGTCCCAGGCCGCCCACGCAGAGGATCACACCGTAGAAGAACAGCAGGGTATCCCACTCGGCCTTGGCTATCTTGCGGAACAGGTCGAAGGTCTCATGCTTGTGGCCGGTCACGTCAAGGGGGTTGTCACCGGACAGCAGGCGATCTTCTTTTTTCTTGAGCCAGTAGGCAAAAAAGGAGAGGTAGCCCATCCCCAGCATCATCCCCACCGCTGGCGGCAGGTGCAGAAAGTTATGAAACGATACCGCTGTGGCGATGGTGGCCAGAAACAGGGCCATGATCCGCTTGGCCCCCAGCTTCATGTGCACCGCCTCATCAGCCACCTCTGGTTTTTCTTTGGGCACCGCCAGGCTCATAATGAAGGCGGGGATCAGCCAGTTGACCACCGAGGGAACAAAGATCGCAAAAAACTCAAAGAACTGCAGCTTGCCCTTCTGCCAGACCATCAGGGTGGTGATGTCACCAAAGGGTGAGAAGGCGCCGCCGGCGTTGGCAGCCACCACGATATTGATGCAGGCCACCACCACGAACGAGGTATTGCTGCCGCCTACGGCCAGGGCAACCGCACCCATCAGCAGGGCCGTGGTTAGGTTATCGGCCACCGGCGAGATGAAGAAGGCCAACAGGCCGGTCAGCCAGAACACGGTGCGCAGGGTAAAGCCCTTGTTGACCAGCCAGGAACGCAGGGCCTGAAAGACGTTACGTTCTTCCAGTGCGTTGATGTAGGTCATGGCTGCCAGCAGGAACAGGAACAGCTCGGCGTACTCGGTCAGGTTATGCATGATGGCACCGTGGGCGTGCTCCGGCCTGCCCAGAGCCTGATAGGCAAGGGCCACCAGCACCCAGATGATGCCGGCTGCCACCAGCACCGGCTTGCTCTTGCGCAGGTGCAGTTTCTCTTCCAGGATTACCAGGCTGTAGGCCGCCACAAACAGCACCAGGGCAACGATCCCCATGCCGGTGGCGGTCATGTCAACGATCTCGCCGCCAGTGCCGGCCGCAAGGGCGGGCACGGTTGACGCAAAGCATGCAATTATAGCGAACAAGGCTGATTTCATGGCGCTCTCTCCAGTAATCGGTCTAACGTCAGTGGTGTCGTGCAAAGATTAGATAGGTCCTGTTACTGTCGCACTGGCGACAGATCATCCGAATGGCAAACAGGAACAGGGTGCTGCAGATCAGGCAGGTGGCGCTCGGCTGGGAGCGTTGTAGCTGAGTTTGAGCAGGGGAGGGAGCACCGCTGCGGACGGCGCATGACGTGTTGCAGGGGCTGGCAGTTGGTGTAACGCCAACGGGGGAAGTCGGAGTTGGATGCCGACATTCCGGTTGTCCTTGATGGAGCAACCGGCAGAAACCGGGCACTCGTAGGTGAAGTTGGTGACCTTGTCGGTGGAGAAGGACAGGGGGGAAATCAGCAGCAGGATCAGGATCAGCGACTGGGACAGGCGCCTGAGCGGCGCCCGTCCCAGCAACAGCTGCAGCAGCATCACGACACGCGCCGGAAAGCAGACCCGTGGAACGGGCAGCTTGCCGGACTGCGTATCGGCCGTGCTGAAGAGAGTCATGGTCTTTCCACTAATGAAACAGTCGGTACTGGATGATATAGGCGATCACACCGCCAAAATAGCCCACCAAGGCCAGGCCGCTGATCCGCTTGACGTACCAGAAGAAGTGGATCTTCTCCAAGCCCATGGCCGCTACGCCGGCTGCCGAACCGATGATCAGGATCGAACCGCCGGTACCGGCACAGTAGGCCATGAACTCCCACAGGAAACTGTCCGGCGGATACTGGGCCATGCTGTACATCCCCATGGAGGCGGCCACCAGCGGCACGTTGTCCACAATGGCGCTGACCATGCCGATGATGGTTACGATCACGTCCTCGCGGCCCACGGTATTGTTGAGCCAACCGGCCAGGTTCGTCAGGATGTGGGTATGTTCCAGAGTGGCCACCGCCAGCAGGATGCCGATAAAGAAGACAATCGAACTCATGTCGATCTGCTTCAGGGCCCGCACGAGGGTCAAATGCTCCTTGGCCTCGTCCTCTTTTCTGCTGTGCAGCAGTTCACCCACCAGCCAGAGGAGACCCAGGCCGAACAGGATCCCCATGAAGGGCGGCAGATGAGTGACGGTCTTGAAGATCGGTACCGAAACCAGGATGCCGATCCCCATGGCGAACATCAGGTTCTGTTCAAAGGGGGTGGTCGTGATCCGCTGCCCGCATTCAACAACCTTGGCGGGGCTGATCACCTGGCGCCCCTTCAGGATGTAGCTGGTGATAGCAAGCGGCACAAGCATGTTGATCATGGAGGGGATGAAGACCCCCTTCATGATGGCCAGGGTGGTGATCTGTCCGCCGATCCAGAGCATGGTGGTGGTCACGTCGCCGATCGGTGACCAGGCACCGCCGGCATTGGCGGCAATCACGATGATCCCGGCAAAAAACAGACGGTCGTCGTGGTTGTCCAATAGCTTTTTGATCAAGGAGATCATCACGATGGTGGTGGTCAGGTTATCCAGCACCGAGCTCAGGAAGAAGGTGACAAACCCGATCAGCCACATCAGGGTGGACAGCTTGGTGGTCTTGATCCGGGAGGTGATCACCTCAAAGCCGTTGTGGGCGTCCACCACCTCAACAATCGTCATGGCTCCCATCAGAAAGAACACGATCTGGGCCGTGGCTGCCAGGGTCTCATTCAATTGGTGTCCCACCTGGTGGTGATCACCGGTGTACAGGGCGTAGATGGTCCAGAGCAGGCCGGCTCCCAACAGGGCCGAGGCGGACTTGTTGACCTTCAGCGGATGCTCCAGAGCAATCGCGGCATAGGCAATAACAAAGACAATGATCAGTGTGGTCAGCATGAATGAGGTACCCCGGCTATGGATTGGGAGAGTTATTGCTCTCCTACTTTTTTGTCTCAACGGTGTGTTACAGGTGATCAAACTTTCACGAACAACAAATGATATTGGAAGCAGGTTAAGAACCTGATTGTTCCTGTGGTGCTTCCTTCTTTTTGCCCCAGACAATCGGGTGGGCCTGGCGCTTGATGATGAAGTCAATGATCAGTTTAAGCCAGATGGTTGAGCCGGCATAGGCGTTCCAGCCGTCAAAGGAATTGAACGGGCCGATCAGGATGCCGGTGGCGATGAACAGGATAACACCGATAATGATCCAGATTGCCGCCAGTCCTGCCAGAATGTTCACGACACCGGTAACGGTAGCCCATTTCTCCGGGTTGGCAGGCGGCACTCCCTTTTTGAGGGCAACCTCGCTGTAATCTTTGTTAATAAAAATCTTCCAGGCGCGGCGAAACCAGTAGTAGGCCATCGGGAACAGGGCCAGGTAGAGAAGCCAGATCAAAGCCGTTGCCACATCAAAGATCATTGCATCACTCCAGAAGTAAGATGATGTTTTGTATACAACCTTACGGGGCCAGGCAACAACTTTATGCATACAGGCCCCGCTGGAAACCAGCGGGGCCTGTAGTTACTGCCACTGATTCAGATAGACACAGTCTTCAATCCTAGTGAGCGCCTTCAACGGTCTTGGCAGCGCCACGGGGGGTACGCACATCCTCAACCAGGTGCTGGATGTGCTCCGGGCAGGCCGGGGTCATCTTGCTGACAACGTAGGCCACCAGGAAGTTGGTAATAGCGCCGATGGTGCCGAAGGCCTCCGGGGTGATCCCGAAGAAGGAGTTGGCGCCGCCGATCAGGCCCAGATATTCAGTGCCCTTGATGAAGAAGAGACCTTTGTGGGCAAACACGTAGAACAGGGTGATGAACAGACCGGCCAGCATACCGGCGATGGCGCCTTCCTTGTTCATCTTCTTGTTGAAGATACCCATCATCAGTACCGGGAAGATGGTACTGGCGGCGATACCGAAGGCCAGGGCCACGGTACCGGCGGCGAAGCCAGGGGGGTTGAGGCCCAGGTAACCGGCCACGATAATGGCGAACACCATGGCGATCTTACCGGACATAAGCTCGCCCTTCTCAGACAGGTCAGGCATGAAGATGTTCTTCATCAGGTCGTGGGAGAAGGCAGCCGAGATGGCCAGCAACAGACCAGCAGCGGTGGAGAGGGCGGCAGCGATACCACCGGCCGCCACCAGGGCGATAACCCAGTTGGGCAGCAGGGCGATCTCGGGGTTGGCCAACACGATAATATCGGCGTTGACGGTCAGTTCGTTGCCTTTCCAGCCGGCAGCAGCGGCCTTGTCAGCCACGGCCTGGTTCTTGGTCTTGTCGTTGTAGTACTGGATACGGCCGTCGTTGTTCTTGTCTTCAAACTTCAGCAGGCCGGTTTTTTCCCAGCGACCAACCCAGGCCGGTTTGTCGGCATAGGCCAGGGAGCCTTCCGGGGCAAAGATGTCACCGCCGGTCTTGATGGCCGGGGTCATGGTGGCATGCAGGTTGTAGCGGGCCATGGCAGCAACTGCCGGGGCGGTGGTGTACAGCAGGGCGATAAAGACCAGTGCCCAGCCGGCCGAAGAACGGGCCGAGGCCACGGTAGGCACGGTGAAGAAACGGATGATAACGTGGGGCAGGCCGGCGGTACCGACCATCAGCGAGATGGTGTAGACGAACATGTTCAGCTTACTGCCTGGCATTGAGGTGGTGTACTCGGCAAAACCGAGGTCGGTAACCACCTGGTTCAGCTTGGTCAGCAGCGCGGTGTTGGTGCCGACGATGTCGGAACCGAGGCCCAGTTGGGGGATCGGGTTGCCGGTAAGCTGGAAGGCGATGAAGATAGCCGGCACGGTATAGGCCAGGATCAGCACGCAGTACTGGGCCACCTGGGTGTAGGTGATGCCCTTCATACCGCCGAACACGGCGTAGGAGAACACGATGGCCATACCGATGTAGATACCCATGTCATTGGATACGCCCAGGAAGCGCGAGAAGGTAACGCCAACGCCGGTCATCTGGCCGATAATGTAGGTGATCGACATGACCAGCAGGCAGAGCACCGAGACGGCCGAGGCGGTCTTTGAGTAGTAGCGTTCCTGCACAAAGGAGGCCACGGTAAACTTGCCGAACTTGCGCAGGTAGGGGGCCAACAGGCAGGCCATCAGAACGTAGCCGCCGGTCCAGCCCATCAGAAACAGACCGCCGCCGTAGCCCATGTTGGAGATCAGGCCGGCCATCGAGATGAAGGAAGCCGCCGACATCCAGTCAGCCCCGGTAGCCATACCGTTGATAACCGGGTGGACACCGCCGCCAGCCACGTAGAATTCACTGGTACTGCCGGCCCGTGCCCATACGGCGATGCCGATATAGAGTGCGAAGGTGAGGCCGACAACAAGATACGTCATAGTTTGCAGTTCCATGTAGTATGCCTCCTCTTATTCTTCGTGAACGTTAAATTTTTTGTCCAGGTTGCCCATCAACTTGGCGTAGATGAAGATGATGGCAACAAACGCGTACATGGAACCCTGATGGGCAAACCAGAAGCCCAAGGGGTAGCCGCCCACATGGATATTGTTCAGGGCCTCAACAAACAGGATGCCGAAACCGTAGGACACCACAAACCACGCGCCCAGAACCCACCCCAGCAGTTTGAGTACTGCAAACCAGTAAGCTTCTCCACTCTTGTCCATAACTGCCTCCTCTCTGATTGATTCAGCTTTCTAAGGTACCGCTTCCTCGTGAAACATCACTCTGGTGCCCGGATCCGTGACGGCCATTCCTCCTTTCCTTGTCAGCCCGTGCTGTCTGGGCCTGCCATCCTCTCTGTCCGCGCCTGAACTGAAGACTGCATAGTCAAATCGGTCTTGCCTGTCCTTCAGGCAAAGGCCCGTGTGTAACCAAACTTCATGGAGAGCGCCTCGGCCTCCTCCTGCAGGGAGGGGATGATCTCACTCTCCAGCCGGTCGGTGAGCAGGCGGAATGATGGGCCAACCAGGGTCAGGGCGCCCACTACCTTGCCGGCGTAATCCCGCACTGCCACGGCCACGCTGATGATCCCTTCGCCCAGGCCGTTGCGGTCGATGGCCACCCCGCGGTGACGGATTTCCTGTAGTTCGGCGTCCAACAGGTCCAGGTCGGGCAGCTCCTTGCGGCGGCCGCTCTTTTTGAGCAGCTTTTCCAGCAGATCCCGCGAATCAAGGGCGCGCATTACCTTGCCGGCTGCGTTGGTGAAGAACGGCACCCGCCGTCCCATCATTGAAGTGGTTTTGATCGGCTGACTGCAGTCAACCATGTCGAGGAAGAGGACTTCATTGTCCTGGCTGATCACCATATAGGCGGATTCATCGTGGCGGCGGGCCAGCTTCTCAAGCACCGGGTGGGCATAACTGACCACGCTGACGCTCTTGAGCAGCTTCTGGGCCAGGGTGGCGGAGTAGACCCCCAGGCGGTAGACCCCCTGCTGCTGATCAAACTCGACCATCCCTTTTTCGCAGAGGGTCTTCATGATGCGGTAGGTGCAGTTGAGCGACAGCTGCAGCTTGGCGGCCAGTTCGCCAAGGTGTATGCCGTACTCGTACTCGGTCAGGATCTCAAGCACATCCAGCGCGTTCTTGACACTCTTTACTGAGTACATTGATGTCTGCGTCGTTTGACGTTTCGGCATCATGATACCTCGTAGTAGCCGGATAGTCGGGCTCGGGCTTGCGTGTTCTGTTCTGCTGGTACTGTCGGTGCTGCGATCGCTGTGCTGCTCTTTTGAGATTTTCAAAATGCTTTTTTATTTTTATGGGTTTTTTTATATAACAGCTTTATAAATCTTAATAGCAAAAAAAATACTATCGATGAATTTTTTTCAGATAAATAATAATAGACTGATTTTATTGTATAAAATATGTTTTATAGAAATGGTTGTTTGGGTAGACATTCGGAAATATGTATTTAACAATGTTATTGTGGTGGCATTTCGTAATCTTTTGCACCTCGGTTTAACATCAATTTGTGTGCTTTTTGTTTGTGTAAGTATCTGTAATTAAATGCAATAGTTTGTTATAACGGCGTTAGGGGTGCTGGGGTGTGGTGCGAAAACAGATTGCGTGCTGACAAAACTGGGGTACTATATCGGGATATTTGTGTAGGGAAAGGGACAGGCCATGCCGTACGATGCAGCCCATAGCGAAGAACGGCTGTACTTTATGACCATCGGCAGGATCTGTCGCCGGCCGCCGGTGATCTGCAGTCCCGGGACAACCCTGCGCGAGGCCACCCGGATCATGCAGGAACGCAACATCACCTGCGTGGTGGTGCAAAATGCTGACGGCTCCCACGGCATCTTCACCGTGCGCGACCTGCGCCGGGTAACGGCCAGTTGTGACGCTAATCCGGCCGAGCTGACCCTGGCCAGTTGCATGACCCCCCAGTTGATTACCCTGCGGGAAGATGCCTACCTGTTTGACGCCATCTCGCTGATGTCGCGCCGTAACTTCCACCGGGTCGGGGTGGTGGACCACGCCGGTCACCTGGTGGGGGTGCTGACCGATACCGATCTGTTGACCTTCCAGACCCGCACACCGTTGTACCTGCTTAACGAGATCGAACGTGCCGCCAGCATTGAACAGTTGCAGCGCCTCAACGCCCGGCTGTTCGAGATGATCAACCTGGCCTACAAGGCCGGTGTGGATGTGCGTGGGGTGGTGCAGCTGCTGGCCCACTTCAACGATGCCTTTACCCAGCGCCTGATCGAGCTACTGGATCAGCAGGAGGGGGTCAGGTTGCCGCTGGGGGCGGCCTACTTGAGCCTGGGCAGCGAGGGGCGGCGCGAGCAGACCTTCCGTACCGACCAGGACAGCGCCATCGTCTATGCCGATGATTTTCCCGATGCACTGCGGCCCCAGCTGGAACAGTTTGCCGAACGTCTGATCGCCGGGCTGGAGCAGTTGGGGGTGCCTCGTTGTCCGGGCAACACCATGGCCAGCAACCCTCAATGGCAACACTCGCTCTCCGAGTGGAAACAGATCCTGGACACCTGGATCGGCACACCGCTGCCCGATAATATGGTCAACTTCGGTATGTTTCAGGATATGCGGGTGCTGCACGGTGACCGCAGCTTTGAGGATGCCCTGCGTAAGCATATCTACGAGACTGCCCATCAGAAGAGTCTGTTCTTTCCGTATATGGCCCGCAACATCGTCGGCTTCAAGCCGCCGGTCGGCATGTTCGGGCGGCTGCTGGTCGAAAAAAGCGGTCCTTGCCGTGGTCGGATTGATCTGAAAAAAGGGGCGCTGTTCGCCATGGTGCGGGGGATCGGTCTGCTGGCGCTGGAGGCGGAGGTGATGGGGGGCAGCAGCTGGGACAAGCTGGACCGGATGCGGGAGTTGAACCTGGTGAGCAGCCGCAGTCTTGATCTGATTGAGGACTCGTTCAGCTTTCTGGTGGGCCTGCGGCTGGGGCGCCAGCTGGCGGCGCTGGCTGGCGGCCAGAAGCCGGATAACTGTGTCGACCCGGAACGGCTGCCGGAGCGGCAGCGCAGCCAGTTGCGCAGCGCCTTCAAGGGGGTGGATGCGTTGCTGCAGATCCTGCGCAGTCAGTACAAGCTGGACATGATCGCACGGTAGAACAACAGAAGGGCCGGTCTGATGACCGGCCCTTCTGTTGGTGAGTGCTACTGCCAGCTCCTACTTGTACAGTAGGTTGGGCAGCCAGAGCGAGATGGCCGGCACGTAGGTGATCAGGGTCAGATAGACCAGCATCACCAGGATCCAGGGCAGGCAGGCCTTGGTGGTTTCCGTTAGCCCCAATCGGGAGATGCCGCTGGCCACATACAGGTTGAGGCCCACCGGCGGCGTGATCATGCCGATCTCCATGTTGACGGTCATCAGCACCCCCAGGTGGATCGGGTCGATGCCCAGCTCCATGGCGATCGGGAACAGGAGCGGCGCCGTGATCAAGAGGATTGAGGAGGGTTCCATGAAGTTGCCGGCCGCCAGCAGCAGGATGTTGACGAAGATCAGGAAGGTGACCGACGACAGCCCGAGGCCCACCATCCAGGCGGTCAGGTTCTGGGGCACCTGCTCGGAGGTGAGCAGGAATGAGAACAAGACCGCGTTGGTGATGATGTAAAGCAGCATGGCCGACATGCTGGCCGACGACAACAACACCTTGGGCAGGTCCTTAAAGCCCAGGTCCTTGTAGACAAAGATCGATACAAAAAAGGCGTAGACCGCGCTCATGGCAGCAGCCTCGGTGGGGGTGAAGATGCCGGAGTAGATGCCGCCGATCACCACCACGATCAGGAACAGTCCCCAGAAGCTTTCGCGGAAGGTTTTGATGATGGTGCCGATGGAGGCCCGGGGCTGCTTGGGGTAGTTGCGCTTCTTGGCCACCAGCCAGGTGACGCCCATCAGGGTAGCGGCCAGCAGCAGGCCCGGGATGATGCCGGCGATGAACAGCCGGCCGATGGATTCGTTGACCGAGACCGCGTAGATCACCATCACGATCGAGGGGGGGATCAGAATCCCCAGGCCGCCGGCGGTGCCGATCACCCCCACGCCGAACTTCATCGGATAGCCCTGCTTGACCATGGCCGGCAAGAGGATCGAGCCGATGGCGACAACAGTTGCCGGGCTGGAGCCGGAAACCGCCGCGAACAGGGCGCAGGCCACCACGCCGCCTAAGGCCAGGCCGCCGTGAAAGTGACCCACCAGGGCGGTGGCAAAATTGATCATCCGCTTGGCCACCCCGCCGTGGGTCAGGAAGTTGCCGGCCAGGATGAAGAACGGAATCGCCATGATCTCGAATTTTTCGATGCCGGTGAACAGCTTCAAGGCCACCGCCTCGGTGGGTACATTGGAAAAAAAGAACAGAAAGGCCAGCACGGTCAGGCCCAGGGAGATGGAAATCGGCATGCCGGTCAGCATCAGGCCGGCCAGGATGGCAAACACGATGCCGGCGTGACCCAGGCTGCTGAGGCCGAACAACGCTACGGCAATACAAGCCAGCATGATGACTGCCTTTTTCTTGCTAAGCTGCTCCACTACAATGGCAGCTGAACTCATTTCACACCTCCTGCTTTGTCCTCATCCTCAAATTTATGCTCTTCGTATTCTTCCAGCGCATCGGTGGCGTCGACGGTCTCTTCCTCAATGCCGTCCACATGGCCGTGGTCGTGGTGGGGCAACTCACCGGTGCGGAAGAAGGTCCAGCCCACTTGCAGGAAGCGGAAGCACATCAGGAACGATCCCAGTGGCACAGCGGAATAGATGATCCAGGTGGGCCATTCCAGGTCAGGGGTGATAGGACCTTCATACAGGTCATCAGGCATAGGCAGACTGAAGGTGTTGTACACGGCATAGTGCATGCCGTTCTCCCAGATAAAACTAAAGCCCAGGCTGCCGATGATGCCGGTGAACAGGGCGCCGCCGGCAATACCCAGCAGTACGCATTTGACCCGCCACGGCTCAGGCAGACGGGTGACCATCACGTCCACTCCGACGTGGATGCCGGTCCTCACACCGTAGGCAGCGCCGAACTTTGCCATCCAGACGAACATATAGATGCACAGTTCCTGGGCCCATGCCATGTTGATGCCGAGGAGCCAGTCCTGGAAGGCCGGGACAGGAATGCCCATCAGGTAGCGTCTGGTAACGGCAACAAAGATGATTAGGGTCGCCGCACCGATGAGAAATGCAATGATGATTTCCTCAAGGCGGTCAAGATATTTCATCATGGGAGTATCTCCTGCAGAACTATTCGCAAAAAAGGCCGCTGCGGAAGGCCGCAGCGGCCAATAGAGTACAATAATCTGGTTATGGTTTGTAGCCGGTTGCCTTGTAGACTTCACGCACGGTGTCGGCACCGATCCGGTTGATGTTATCGCTGTGGGCCTTATCCATGGCCTTGCGCCAAGCTGCTTTCTCTTGTGCGGTCAGCGTGATGATCTGGGATTTGCCGGATTTCTTTACCTCGGCCATGGCCTTGTCGTTGTCCTTCTTGGCGATATCGTTGGCATACTTGGTGGCATCCTTCATGGCGCCTTCCAAGATGGTGCGGATATCGGCCGGCAGGCCCATCCAGAACTTCTTGTTGACCAGCACGGCGTAGCCCAGGTAGCCATGGTTGGACAGGGTCACGTACTTCTGCACTTCATGCATCTTCTGGGTGTAGAGGTTGGAAGGGGGGTTCTCGGTGCCGTCAACCACGCCGGTCTGCAGGGCCTGGTACACCTCGGAGAAGGCCATAACCTGCGGCATGGCTCCCATGGCGCGCATTTGGGAATCAAGTACTTTGGAGGACTGGATTCGCATCTTGAGGCCTCTGAAGTCGCCAGGAACCTTAAGCGGCTTGTTGGCGGACATCACCTTGAAGCCGTTATCCCAGTAGGCCAGACCCATCAGGCCTTTGGTTTCCAGCTTCTTGAGCAGCTTGGCGCCCACCGGGCCCTGGGTGACCTTGTGCAGGTCTTTGTAATCTTCAAAGATGAACGGCAGGTCGAACAGTTCAAACTCCTTCAGGCCCAGCGGAGCGAACTTGGCCAGGGAGGGGGCCAACATCTGGACGGCTCCCATTTGCAGGGCCTCCATCTCTTCCTTGTCCTTGTAGAGCTGGCTGTTGGGGTAGACTTCCACCTTGACGCGGCCCTTGGTGCGCTCTTCGGCGATCTTCTTGAAATACTCCGCTGCTGCGCCTTTGGGGGTGTTGGTGGCGACCACGTGACTGAACTTGATCACGATCGGCTCAGCCTGGGCTGCCAGCGGCAGGCTCAGGGCCAGGGTCAGAACTGCTACGGTGATCTTTCTGAACATCGTCGTTCCTCCTTGTGATTGGACGTACTACTGAAAGTCTGGAAAGTGTATCCTAAAATCGGGTTTTATCAAGCAATGCAAATGCCAACATATGTTGTTTACGCTAATTAGCTGTTATGGCAGGCAATCGTTTTTTGATATGGCCGCTTTGTCGGGCGAAGCGCTGCTTGCTGGCGAAAATCCGCCAGTGATGGTGGTCAATTTCCGCCACTTGGGGCGGGTTGTTCGCTGAAGGAGCGGTGGAGTTGCTCGGTGCAGGCGATGGTCAGCAACAGCAGTAGGAAGATCATGGCCGAGACGCCGCGCCAGCCGAACTCAAGCCAGAACAGGCCGCCCAGGGTGCCGGAGACGCTGGAGCCCAAGTAGTAGGAGAACAGATACAGTGAGGTGGCCTGGGCGCGGTGCACCTGTGCCCGGCGGCTGACCCAGCCCGAGGCGATGCTGTGCAGGCCGAAGAAGCCGCAGGTGAACAGACCGACGCCGGTCACGATCATGGCCAGCGGGGTGGCCAGCGTGAAGATGGTGCCCAGCACCATGGCCGCGATGGTCAGGCGGACCACAAAGCGCCGGCCAAGGCGCTGCATCAGGCGGCCCATGGCGGCTGAACTTAAGGAACCCAGAAAGTAGACCAGAAAGATCAGGCTGGTGGTGGATTGGCTCAACAGGTAAGGCCGGTCCAGCAGGCGGAAGCCGATGTAGTTGTACATGCTGATAAAGCAGCCCATGCAGAGAAAGGAGACCCCGAACAGGTAGCGCATGCCGGGGTCTTTAAGGTGGTGTAACAGCGACGGCAGCAGGGTGTGCAGGGAAAAGGGCCGTTTTTTGAAGCCCACCGCCGGTGGCAGCATGGTGGTGAAGTAAAGCGCCAGCAGCAGGCTGACGCAGCCGATGATGCCGATGGCGGTGCGCCAGGGCAAATAGTCGGCCATGATGGCGGTGATGATCCGGCCGCACATGCCGCCCACGGCGTTGCCGCTGATGTAGAGCCCCATGGCAGAGGCGATGGCGGTGGCGTCCATCTCGTCGCCCAGGTAGGCCATGGCCACCGACGGCACTCCGGCCAGGGCCGCCCCCTGGGCGAAGCGGATCAGCAGCAGGCTGGTCAGGTTGTGGGAGAAGGCGGTGGCGATGGCCAACAGCGAGGTGCAGAGCAGGGCCGCCACCATCAGCGGCTTGCGGCCGATGGCATCGGAGGTGATACCGGAAAAGAGCATGCCGATCGCCAGGGTGGCGGTGCTGATCGAGAGCGTCAGGCTGCTGGTGGCCGGTGAGATGCCGAATTCGCGGGTAAACAGCGGCAAGAGCGGCTGCAGGTCGTAGAGGGTGACAAAGGTGATGAAGCCGGCGCAGAACAGGGCCAGGTTGGCGCGGCGGTAGCGGGCTGAACCGAGGCTGATCGGGGTGGTTTCAGGAGATGTGCCCATTCAGAGCCCGTATTTTTCCATCTTGTAGCGCAGCGTGCCGCGGGGGATCTTGAGCTGGCTGGCGGCCTTGACCACGTTGCCTTCGGTCTGCTGGAGGGCCTGGCGGATCAGCTGCTGCTCAAAGGATGACAAGGCCTGCTCAAGGCCTTGAGCGCCGGCCAGGGAGGGGACGGCGATCGGCTGGCCAACGTTTGCCGTCTGCCGGGACAGGTCGGCGGGCAGGTGCTCCAACGTCAGCAGAGTGCCGTTGGCCATGATGGTGATCCGCTCGATGATGTTTTTCAGTTCGCGCACGTTGCCGGGCCAGCCATAGCCCTCCAGCAGTTGCAGCGCCTCCGGCGCGATCCCCTGAAAGTCCTTGCCGAAGCTGCGGCTGAAGCTGTCCAGGAAGTATTTGGCCAGCAGGCCGATATCCTCTTTGCGCTCCCGCAGTGGTGGCAGCTGGATCGGCACCACGTTCAGGCGGTAGTACAGGTCGGCCCGGAAGCTGCCGGTCTTGATACGCTCCTCAAGGTTGCGGTTGGTGGCGGCGATCACCCGCAACTCCACCGGCAGGTCGCGGCTGCCACCCACCCGGCGCACGGTTCGTTCCTCCAGTACCCGCAGCAGCTTGGCCTGCAGGGTGGCGTGCATGTCGCCGATCTCATCCAGGAAGATGGTGCCGTTATTGGCCTCTTCAAACAGGCCGGTCTTGCGGATGGTGGCGCCGGTGAAGGCGCCCCGCTCGTGGCCGAACAGTTCGCTCTCCATCAGCTCGGCCGGGATCGAGGCGCAGTTGACCGCCACAAAGGGGTGTTCGCGCCGGTCGGACAGGGTGTGGATCGCCCGGGCCACCAGCTCCTTGCCGGTGCCTGATTCGCCGGTGACCAGCACGGTGGCCGACGGGATGCGGGCCACGTCACGCACCTGTTCCAGGGCAGCGACAAACAACGGGCTGGTGCCCAACAGACGGGTCTGCTCGCCAAGATCGCTGCTGCGCCGCAGGCTGCGCACCTCACGCCGCAATTCCTGGGTCTGCAGGGCCAGTTTGACGATCACCCGCAGGGCGTCGGCCTTGAACGGCTTCTTCATGTAGTCGAAGGCCCCCAGTTTGAGGGCATCCACCGCCGATTCCACCGACCCGTAACCGGTGATGATGATCACCAGCAGTTCGGGGTTGAGTTCTTTGAAGGAGGTGAGCAGGGCCAGGCCGTTATCCGGCCCCAGGTTGAGATCCAGCAGGGCCAGGTCGATCTCCTCAGCCGCTATCAGCTCCAGGGCCTGCTGGCCATTGGCGGCCTCCAGCACCCGGTAGCCGTCTTCGGTCAGCACCCGCTGTACGTTTTCCCGGATGAAGGCCTCGTCATCGACAATCAGGATGGTTTCCATGGCGTACCGTTACTGAGCCTGGGGTGGCGTTGCGGGATGTGCGGTTGCCAGTACCTCGGTAACTGCTGTGGAGAGCTGCTGATAGCTGATCGGCTTGGCAAGCACCCGCTCGATCCGCATCTTGGAGGCCATGGCGAGCAGTATCTGCTGGGACAGGCGGGAAGAACCGCCGGAAATGGCGATAATACGGGGACGATCAGGCTGTAACGTCACGTGCATGATTACCTCAAAGCCATCCTGATCGGGCATGACAATATCGGTCAGCATCAGGTCGAAGTCCTGGCGTTCTAGTAACTGGGTGGCTTCTCTGCCGTTGGCGGCGCAGACCACCTGATGGCCGTCGTGGTTCAGAAACCCTTCCAGTACGGATCTGACCTGTGGATCGTCATCTATCAGCAGGATACTGGCCATGCTGCATCTCCTTGGGCAACGTCAGGAAGCGGTGCGCTGCTGCTCGATACAGGGCAGGTAGATGCTGACCCGGCAGCCCTGACCCGGTTCCGATTCGATCTGGATACAGCCGTGATGCTGCTTGATGGTGCCGTAGATCATGGCCAGACCGAGGCCGGTACCCTTGCCGACCCCCTTGGTGGAGAAGAACGGTTCGAATATCTTGTCGCGGATCTCTGCGCTGATCCCCTGACCGGTATCCTGCACCCACAGCAGGGCAAATGGCCCGGCAGGCAGTTGCTCGCCACCCACGGCCTGCTCTGGGGCCTGGTCGCTCCAGGCCGTGCCGACCGTGACGGTGCCATCCTCGGGCATCGCATCCCGTGCATTGGTTAGCAGGTTGAACAGCACCTGCTGCAGCAGGGTGGCGTCAGCAGTCACCGTCAGCGCTTCAGGGTGCAGCTGCAGCTCCAGCCGCTGGGTTTTTACTAGCAGGTTGCGTGCCAACGGCACGCTTTCCCGCAACAGGTCGTTCAGTTCCACCGGACGGAGGGCAATGGCCTGGCGTCGGGCAAAGGCCAACATGGCCCGGGTCAGATTGACACCGCGTTCAACGGCCTTGACGATCTCTCCCAGGCGGTGCTGCAGCGCTGCTGGGTCATGATCGCCGACCAGCTGCAGCAGCTGTGCGTTGCCCGAGATCACCTGCAGGATATTGTTGAAATCGTGGGACACGCCGCTGGCCAGCTGACCGATGGCCTCCATCTTCTGGGCCTGGCGCAGCTGGTCTTCCAACTGTGCCATCTGCGCCTCGGCCTGTTTCTGTTCGCTCAGGTCCATAAAGGCGCAGACCACACCGATGATCTGGTCGCCATCTTTTATCGGGTGGGCGGTGTAGGCCACCGGCAGGCTGCTGCCATCCTTGCGCCAGAATATTTCATGCAACGTGGTGACGGCTGCACCGGTGCCGATGATCGTGTGCACCTTGCATTCGTCGAGCGGGTAGGGGCTGCCGTCGGACCGGGTGTGGTGAATCAGTTCGTGCATCTGTCGGCCCAGCAGATTATGGGGACCGTCATAGCCCAACAGCTGCGCGCAGGAGCGGTTGGCCATGATACAGTTGCCAGCGCAATCAACCGCATAGATCCCTTCCAGGGTCGAATCCAGCAACAGTTCGATCTGACGCAGCTGCTCCCGGTTTTCCTGTTCGATCAGTAACTGGCGCAACCTGTTCTTGGCGGTGTACCAGGCGATCAGGGCAGCGGCCAGCAGGGCGATGATGGTGACGACGCCGATGGTCTCTACTTGGTGGGTATTGAACTTGTCCAGCAGCTGACGGACCTGGTGCGGGTTGAGGTCGATGCCGGTGCCGTCCAGGAGGTTCTGGTGGCCGTGTTGTTCAACCAGCCAGAATCCTCCGGCCAACAGGGTGATCATGAAGGCCAGCGGTGCAAAGTGCTGCAGGAACAGACGGTATGGTTGTAGCGGTTGGCTCATGGGCTGCTTCCGGAGCTGTCGTACGATAAGATACGTAGCCTATACACCATCTGGAACGGTTTGTCAGTCAGTCGTTAGGATGACGCTGTGTCGTTCAGCGGTAGCCGTACCGTGAAGCAGGCCCCCTGGCCGGGGCTGCTGGTGACCTCCAGACTACCGCCATGCTCTTCGATGATCCGCTTGGTGATCGAGAGCCCCAGGCCGGTGCCGGCCCCCTTGCGGGTAAAAAACGGTTCGAACAGCAGTTGCTGGTCGTCGGCGCCGATGCCGGGACCGCTATCGCTGACGCTGATCAGGTTCCAGCCGGGCTCATGGCTGACGCGGATCGCGAGCGTACCGCCGTCTGGCATCGCCTCCAGGGCATTTTTGACCAGATTGAGCAGGGCCTGCTGCAGTTTTTCGGCATCGAAGCGGCAGGGGGGCAGTTCGTTATCCAGGTCCAGCTTGAGGAGAACCCCCTGTTTTTCGCAGGGCCGTCGCACCAGCAGCACCAGGCTGGACACCGCCTGCGACAGGTCGCCGCTGCGCAGCTCCGCCCGGGGGGGAGCGGCAAAGGAGAGCAGCGAGGTGATCAGGCGTTCCATCCGTTCGATCTCATCCAGCGCCTTGCGCAGCAGTTCCCGTTCGTTGTTGGAGAGTGGCGCCCGGTCATGGAGGTCGTCCAGCAACAGCGAGATGCCGGTCAGAGGATTGCGGATCTCGTGGGCGATACCGGCCGCCAGCTTGCCCAGCGAGGCCAACCGGTCCAGCCGCAGGGTCTCCTCGCGCAACTGCTCCCGCACCGTCTCGTCCCGCAGGGTGACGGTCAGGCCCAGCTCGCCATTGGCGCCGATCGGGAAGATGCCGGCATCGAAGTGGCGGGTACGGCCCTTTTCTGTGATCTTGAGTGGTTCGCGGCCGTAGCCGACCCCTTCGGTAAAGGCCTGGGCGATACGGGCCGGCAGGTCGCCCCAGTCGGCGAAGACTGTGGCGTAGTGACTCTCCAGGGGCCAGCTTTGTCCCAGGAACTGATCGGCGGTGCTGTTGCGGGAGGTGAGGGTGCCGTCCGGTGCGAAGGTGGTGATGGCGCTGGAGATACTCTCCAGGATGCTTTCCTTGAAGTTGCGTTCATCCAGGATCTCCTGGCGGGACGCCCGCAGCTGGTCCAGGGTGGCGGTCAGGTTCTGCTTGCGCAGTTCCAGCTCCGCCACCATGGCGTTAAAGGTCAACGCCAGGTCGGCCAGTTCGTCGCTGCCGGTGACTGGCACCCGGGCACCGGTCTCGCCGTGAGCCACCTGGCGGGCGCTTTCGTTGAGCCGTTGCACCGGCTTGGTGATGCCCCGGGCCAGGAGCCAGGCAGCCAGCCCGGCCAACAGGACCGCCAGCGAGAGGATCAAGACACTGCGGCTGCGGTACTGTTTGAGTTGTTTATTGATCAGCAGGCTGCCGGCCTGGGCCTGCTGCTGGAACTGGCTGGCCTGGTAACCGATGGTTACCCCGCCGAAGATGCCGTAGCGCTGGTAGGGAGCGCGGTCATAGAGGATCGGGGCGTAGGCCATGATCTTACGGGCGCCGCCCACGTTGGTCAGGGTGGCCACGCCGGCATTGCGCTTGCGTACCTCGGCGGCCACCCTGGGGTAATTGGGGTGGATGAAACCGGCATGATCCAGGTTGTACGGAATCCGGCCGGTCTTGATCTGTTCCGGAGTGGAACGCTCACTGTAGGGGGGCACCAGTTGTCCCTGCTGGTCGAGCCCCCGGATATCCCAGAGCTTGGGATGGGTGATAATCCAGCCCTCGTCATCGAACAGAAAGGCGTAATTGCCGCTTTCGTAGGTGGGGGCCAGGGTCAGAAAACCGGGGCCAGGATCGATATGCTGGGAAAATTCCATCAGGTGCCGATGGTCCAGCGACAGTACCAGTATGCCGTTAAAGCGGCCATCGGGGCCGGTCAGCGGGGTGCCCAGGCGCAGTACGCCTTCGAACCGCTTGCCGGCGGCCTGCTCGGCGATGGTGACGTGCCGTCCGGTGACGCGGCTTACATAGACCTGGCCCGGCTTGAGGGCCTTGATCTCTTGAAAGTAGGTCTCGCTGCCAAACTCGGTGCCGGCTGGATCGGCAACATTACGCAGCCGGTGGTCAGGCAGGAAACGGCCATCCTTAAGTACCAACTGTTCCCGGCCATCGGGGCCCACTACGGCGATCGAGCGGTAGAGCGGGAGCTGCTCTCTGATCTCCCGCCGCTCATGTTCCGGGCCAACCAGTTCCCATACTGCGCGACGATGGCTGCTGTAGTAGCGCTGCAGGGTCTGGCGGTCGAGGGGCTGTGTGGCCAGAAACAGCAGGTCGTTTTCCCGCTCGTACAGAAAGGATGACACCGCCTCCGCCACTTGCTGCGCCCGCATCTGCAGGCTCTCCGAGGCCATCTGTTCGGAACTGGCTCCGATCTGCTGAGCCAGTCGGTCCCGCGCCTCTTCGACACCGGCCAACAGGACCAGCGCCACCGCAAGCATCGGCGCCAGGGCGATCAAGAGGGCGGCAAACAGGAATTTTCTGAAGATGGTCGGACGGATCATGGGACTCCACGAGGCCAGGAACAAGGTTGCCAGACAGCATCGTGAATGATACCGTATTCGACGCTAAACGCCACCCAAGAAATGAGGTTGAGCAATGGGGTATCGTAGCTTACAACAGTGTGTGCAGGATCTGGAACGCCACGGCATGTTGCGACGGATTGAGCATCCGGTGGATCCGTATCTGGAGGCGGGTGAGATCCAGCGCCGCGTCTATCAGGTCGGGGGACCGGCCCTGCTATTCACTAAGCCGCTCAATTGCCGTTTTCCGTTGCTGGCCAATCTGTTTGGCACCCTGGAGCGTACTCGTTTCATCTTCCGCGATACCCTGCCCACCATCGAACGGATGGTGGCGGCCAAGGTCAATCCCTTTTCGCTGCTCAAGGATCCGCTGGGTGCCCTGACATTGCCCGGCGCTGCCTTGCATCTGCTGCCGAAGCAGGTGTTAAACGCCAGCGCCCCGGCCCTGTCCTGCCGTAGCAGCCTGAGCAGTCTGCCGGCTGTTACCTCCTGGCCGATGGATGGCGGTCCGTTCATCACCCTGCCGCAGGTCTACACTGAAAGCCCGCTCAAGCCGGGCTTTGCCAAGTCGAACCTGGGCATGTACCGGGTGCAGCTGGCCGGCAACCGGTATCAGGCCGATCGTCAGGTGGGGATGCACTATCAGATCCATCGCGGCATCGGCGTACACCACAGTGAAGCGGTTGCGCGGGGTGAGCGGCTGCGGGTGAATATCTTCGTGGGCGGCGCACCGGCCATGACCGTGGCGGCGGTGATGCCGCTGCCGGAGGGGATGCCGGAGCTGGCCTTCGCCGGTCTGCTGGCCGGGCATCGGATCGAGATGGCGGCCCTGCCTGGTCAGCTGCCGGTGGCAGCCCAGGCCGATTTCTGTATCGTCGGCTCCATCGATCCCCAGGCCACCCTGCCGGAAGGTCCCTTTGGCGACCACCTGGGCTACTACAGTCTGTGTCACGAGTTTCCCTTTGTGGAGGTGGAGGCGGTCTACCACCGGCCGGACGCCATCTGGCCCTTCACCACCGTGGGCCGACCGCCCCAGGAGGACACCTCCTTCGGTACCTTTATCCATGAACTGACCGGCGGCCTGATCCCGACGGTGCTGCCCGGTGTGCGGGCGGTGCATGCCGTGGATTGCGCCGGTGTGCATCCGCTGCTGCTGGCCATCGGCAGCGAACGCTACACCCCCTGGGATGGTCTGCGCCAGCCGATGGAGTTATTGACCCAGGCCAACGCCATTCTGGGCCAGGGGCAGCTCTCGCTGGCCAAATACCTGCTGATCGTGGCAGAAGATGACAATCCTGGCTTGGACATTCACGATGTGGGCGCGGTACTGCGGCACCTGCTGGAGCGGATCGACTGGCAGCGGGATCTGCATTTCCACACCAGTACCACCATCGACACCCTGGACTATTCCGGCGACGGCCTTAACCGGGGGTCGAAAGTGGTGATGGCTGCTGCCGGTCCGCCGCAGCGGCAGCTGGCAACCGAGCTGCCAAGCCAGATCACGTTGCCCGAGGGTTGGAGCCGGCCGCTGCTGGCTCAGCCCGGTGTTTTGGTGCTGCAGGGCCCCGGCAGTAGTCAGGCCCGTGGCGAGAGTGACCCGGCGCTGGAGGCGTTGTGTCGTTTTTGGGACCAGGCGGGCATGCCGGATGGATTGCCGCTGGTGGTGGTGGTGGACGACAGTCCGTTCTGTGCCACCAGCCTCGATAACCTGCTGTGGGTCACCTTCACCCGCTCCAACCCGTCCTGCGACCTGTACGGTGTTGGCGCCCGGCGTCAGGGCCAGCATTGGGGCTGCCGGGGGCCGCTGGTGATCGACGCCCGGCGCAAGCCGTTCCATGCCCCACCGCTGGAATCGGACCCGGCAGTGGTACGTCGGGTTGAGGGTTTGGCCGCTGCAGGCGGGCCTTTGCACGGACTTTTCTGATCATTTTTGACAGATTCACTTTTGGTTTTTTAAAAATGTGTTATGCTTTCCGAAAATTACGATCAATCCCTCCGAGGAGGCTTCCCTATGAGCACGACAGCATTAGTGAAATCCGGTGACGGTGCGGTAACGGGCGGCGGCGATCAGCTGATCCAGCTGGTCAGTTTCATGCTGAGCAACGAAGAGTACGGTGTCGAGGTGCTCAAGGTGCGCGAGATCATCCGCATGCCCGGTATCACCAAGATGCCCAACACCCCCCACTATGTTGAGGGGATCATCAACCTGCGGGGCAAGGTGATTCCGATCATCTCGATGCGTAAGCGGTTCGGTCTGCCGGAGAGCGATTACGACAGCCATACCCGCATCATGGTGATGGAGGTGGCGGGTGGTCTGACCGGTTTTATCGTGGATGCGGTCTCCGAGGTGATCAGGATTCACTCCAGCGAGATTCAACCGCCCCCCACCATGGTATCCGGCAATATTGACCAGGAGTTCATCACCGGGGTCTTCAACCACGCCGAGCGGCTGCTGATCATCATGGATGTGGACCGGATGTTTTCGCAGGAAGAGCGTGATTTCTTTTCCAGTGTTGAGTAAGTAGCCCGTTACTTGAGTGGTGGCAGAAACAGAAAAGCCGGGGGACGCCCCGGCTTTTCTGTTTGGTATGGACTGGATGATCAGTTGGTGCGTGATATCTCTTCCAGGTTGCCGGCAATCACCGTGGCGGTGGCGGCCTGTTCCTCGGAGGCGGTGGCGATCTGGGAGATCACGTTCTTGATGTTCTCGATCGATTCGACGATCTCGATCAAGGAGGCCTCGGCCTGGTGGGAGAGCTGCTCACCTTTTTCGGCCTCGTCCTTGCCGCTCTCGATCGATTGCACTGCCTTCTGGGTGCCGGTCTGAATCTCGGCCACCATGGAGCCGATCTGCTTGGTGGAGGCCATGGTCCGCTCCGCCAGGCGGCGCACCTCGTCGGCCACCACCGCAAAGCCGCGGCCCATCTCGCCGGCCCGGGCCGCCTCGATGGCGGCATTCAGGGCCAGCAGGTTGGTCTGGTCGGCGATCTCATTGATCACGTTGACGATTTCGCCGATCTTCTCGGAGGTGGCTCCCAGGTTACCCACGATCTGGGCTGATGAACGGACCACCTCAGCCACCTGCTGCATCCCCTTGACCGCCTGGTTGACCACATTCTGCCCCATGTGGGCGCTCTCGGTGACCTGTATGGCCGAATCGGCCGCCTGGGAGGTGTTGCGGGCCACCTCGTTGACGGTCATGCTCATCTCTTCCATGGCGGTGGCGATCTGGTGCACCCGTTCTTCCAGGTAGTTTTTTCGCTCGATCTCCCGCTGCTGCTGCTCTTTAACCTGCTTTTCAGCGGTGATGTCGTTCCAGCAGGCCATGTAGCAGAGCACCTTGGAGGAATCGAGGCTGTCCCAGATCGGGTAGGCGGTGGTCCGCAGGGTCACGGAGCCGATCGGGATATCGGCGCTGTGGGGCATGGCGCTGCGCGGCTCGCTGAAGATGCGCCGGATGCGGCCCGGATCCTTGTGGTACTGGTGGATCGAGTTGCTCATGGCGTTGGCCACATCAGCCCCCCGCAGGCCGGCGTTGAGATCACTGCGGAAACGCTGCATCAGTTCCTTGGCGCGGCGGTTCATGTAGAAGATCTTGTTGTCCGGCGTGGTGTCGCACAACATCACGATGTTGTCCACATTGTCCATCATCTGCATCATCTTCTTAATTTCCAGATCTTTTTCCAGCAGTTCCTGCTTGGATGGTCCGCCAAAGAGTCCCATGGTACTCCTCCAAATGATTGTTGGTATGCCAAGCACTATAACCGAGAAGAGGGGAATTGCAAGCAACGGCGTGACAGGCTATGATGCCGTTCGCGAAAAAGGAGCCTGCTCATGAAAACACCGTATCTGGCACTGTGTGCCTTGTTGCTGATGATTGGGTTGTCTGTCGGTTGTGACCGACAGGAACATCCTGCGCCAACGGTCGCTAAACCGGTGGTGGTGACCACCCTCTATCCGTTGTACGAATTTGCCCGCCAGCTGGCCGGAGACCGGATGGAGGTGCAGCTGTTGCTGCCGCCCGGCGTGGAGCCCCATCACTTTGAGCCGACCCCCGATGATCTGGCCCGTATCCATCGCGCCGCGCTGTTCGTCTACATCGGCCCCTTTCTGGAACCGTGGGCCGAGCGGGTGATCGCCGGGGTGGATCGTCAAAAGGTGCGCGTGGTGGCGGCGGCGGAAAAGGTTAAGCTGCTGCCGGCCCCCTCCCATGGCGGACACGATCACGACCATGATCATCATGCCGGTGCTGCAGCGTCAGATCCCCATGTCTGGCTTGATTTTGTGGCCGACCAGACCATGGTGACCACCCTGCTGGACGCCTTGGTAGCCGCCGACCCGGCCGGTGCCGAGCAGTACCGCCAGCGGGCAGGCGAGCTTAAACGTCAGCTGGCCGAGCTGGATCAACGCTACCGCAATGGTCTGGCCAACTGCGACAACAGGGTGCTGCTGCATGGTGGCCACGCCGCCTTCGGCTATCTGGCCCACCGCTATCATCTGACCTACCAGTCTGCCGCCGGGGTGACCGCCGAGCTGGAGGCCACGCCCCAGCGGCTGGCTCAGCTGGTGCAGCAGGTGCGCCAGCACAAGGTGCAGGCGGTCTTTATGGAGCAGCTGGATTCGCCGCGGGTGGCCGACACCCTGGCCAGGGAGACCGGCGCCACCGTGCGCCGGCTGCATGGCGCCCACAACGTGGGTAAGGATGAGCGCCAGCGCGGCGTGACCTTCATCGGCCTGATGGAAGAAAACCTGACACAGTTGCAGGCGGGGCTGGGATGCAGGAACTGATCAGGGTCGAACAGCTGTCCTGTCGCCATGGCGCGGTGGAGGCCCTCTCGGAGGTCAACTTCAGTGTGTCTGCCGGCGATTACCTGGGGATTGTCGGTCCCAACGGGTCGGGTAAGAGCACCCTGGTGCGGGCGCTGTTGGGCCTGATGCCGGTCAGCCAGGGCAGTGTCAGTCTTTTTGGCCAACCGTTGGCCCGCTTTGACCAGTGGGGCCGGCTGGGCTACCTGCCGCAAAACCTGGGGCCGCTGAACCCGTCCTTTCCGGCCACCGTCGAAGAGGTGGTGCAACTGGGACTGCTGGCCAGCAAAGGCCTGCCACGGCGGATCAACCGCCAGGACCGCCAGCAGGTGCAACAGCTGCTGGCACAGTTGGGTATCGACCACCTGCGGCGGCGGATGATCGGCGAGCTGTCCGGCGGCCAGCAGCAACGGGTGATGCTGGCCCGGGCCCTGGTCAACCGGCCGCAGCTGCTGGTGATGGACGAACCGACCGCCGCCCTGGACCCGGAGATGCGGGAACGGTTTTATGGCCTGATCGCGCAGATGAACCGCGAGCAGGGGGTCACGGTGCTGCTGGTGACTCACGACACCGGCACCATCGGCCTGTACGCCTCAAAGATGCTCTACCTGGACAAAAAGGTCCTGTTCTGGGGTTCCTTTGACCAATTCTGTCACTCCCCCGAGATGGCCGCCTTTTTTGGCGAACACTCACAGCATCTGATCTGTCACAGGCACTGATATGACTACGCTTATCGATATGTTTTCCTACAGTTTCATGCAGCGGGCCTTGCTGGCCGGCTGCCTGATCGGCGTACTGTGTGCCGTGCTGGGGGTCTTTCTGGTGTTGCGGCGGCTGTCGCTGATCGGCGACGGACTGGCCCATATCACCTTTGGTAGTGTGGCCCTGGCCCTGTTTGCGGGGCTACAGGGGGCGGCTATGCTGCTGGTGTCGCTGCCGGTGGTGGTGCTGGCCTCGCTGGGTATCCTTAAACTGGCCCATAAGGCGCGCTTGGGGGGCGATGCGGCCATCGGCATCGTCTCTTCGCTGGGGATCGCGTTGGGGGTGATGCTGGCGGTGCTGGGGCGGGGCTACGGGGTGGACCTGTTCAGCTACCTGTTCGGCAGCATCCTGGCCATCAGCCGCACCGAGCTGCTGGTGGCGGCCGCCCTGTTCGTGACCGTGCTGACGCTGCTCTGGCTCTACTACCACGACCTGGTGGCTCTGAGTTTCAACGAAGAACTGGCCTCGGTGGGCGGTATCAAGAGCCGCTTTCTGAACGGCCTGCTGGCGGTGCTGACCGCCCTGACCGTGGTGCTGGCCATGAAGCTGGTGGGGGTGATGCTGATCTCGGCCCTGCTGATCCTGCCGGCCTCAACCGCCCTGCAGGTGGCCCGCGGCTTCAGGATGACCGTGTTGCTGGCGGTGGTCTGCGCCCTGATTTCGGTGGTGGGGGGGATTATCCTGTCGTTTATGCTCAACCTGCCATCCGGGGCCACCATCATCCTGCTGGCCTTCGGCCTGTTTGCCTTGGCCTTCCTCTACCGCAAGGTTCCAAGATCATCCACAAGTGAGTAATCATGTTTGAACAAGCCTTCAAGAACATCGATGACGTCCTCTGGAAAGAGGCCGGTTGCACCACCGAGCTGGACTACACCGAGCAGACCTCCTGGCTGTTGTTTCTCAAATATCTGGACGGACTGGAGCAGGACAAGGCCATGGAGGCGGAGCTGGAGGGGAAGAAGTATTCTTTCATCCTGGATCAGCCGTACCGTTGGGAGAGCTGGGCAGCGCCCAAAGCGGCAGACGGCACGCTGGACCACAACAAGGCCCTGACCGGCGATGACCTGCGGGATTTTGTGGATCGCAAACTGTTCCCCTACCTGCACGGTTTCAAGCAGAAGGCCAGCGGCCCCAACACCATCGAATACAAGATCGGTGAGATATTCGGTGAGATCAAGAACAAGATCCACAGCGGCTACAACCTGCGGGAGATCATCGACCATATCGACGAGCTGCGCTTCCGCTCCCAAACCGAGAAGCACGAACTCTCCCACCTCTACGAAGCCAAGATCAAGAACATGGGCAATGCCGGCCGCAACGGCGGCGAGTACTACACCCCCCGTCCGCTGATCCGTGCCATTGTGCAGGTAGTAGCACCCAAAGTGGGCCAGCGCATTTATGATGGTGCGGTCGGTTCGGCAGGCTTCTTGTGCGAGGCCTTTGACTATCTGAAGAATCAGGGGAACCTGACTACAGCTGACCTGAAGACCCTGCAGGAGCGCACCTTCTACGGCAAGGAAAAGAAGTCGCTGGCCTATGTCATCGCCATCATGAACATGATCCTGCACGGCATCG
>Ga0265295_1000384_pt1 | contig 90170 bp, 78 predicted proteins | sample Munlansysbiofilm_FD_192503 | JGI IMG/M metagenome (GOLD analysis project Ga0265295, IMG submission 192503) | Leachate microbial communities from a municipal landfill in Southern Ontario, Canada - Methane capture system biofilm | ecosystem: Engineered > Solid waste > Landfill > Unclassified ... | reverse complement strand
TTTCTTGCATGCGACGGTTGATATGGCCTTCTTCAACAGCAAGAACAACAACTTTGTAATCCACTAGCAATCCACGAGACACCGCTTCAGAAAAGTTGATAACGTACAGTTCTTTGCCGTAGTGCTGATGATTGTCCATTGAGAACAATTCAACACCTGACGTTTCCTTCGCTTTCTCGCCATAAATACGTGGCGTTGCTGTCATGTAGAGTCGTTTCGATGCAGCGATATAGCTATTATCGTGAACTCTCACGAAAGCAGATTCTTCATCACCATCAAATGTAGCACCGGTCGTTCGGTGGGCCTCATCACAAACAATAAGGTCTATTTCAGGCAACCCGTAGAGTTTTTGAGCATCATGTATAACGGCAATAGAGTGGTATGTGGCATAGATAACACTCATGTGCTCGGCATCATGACGAGCAGCAAATGCACCCGCCAAGCTTTTTGGATTCGTTGTTGCCGGATACTGCAAGTCGCTGACGGTGGCTTGGATGCTGTCATCATCAAGATTGCGCGTCTTGCCCACATCTGAATCTGAACACACCGCAAAACTGTGCAGCGGTGTTTCACTCTCTTGGGTCCATTCAGTTAATGTCTGTGACAACAGAGAAAGGCTAGGCACAAGGAAAAGTACGGTTTTACCCTTACCAGCCATCGTTTCTGCAATCTTCAGGGATGTGAAAGTTTTACCTGTTCCACATGCCATGATGAGCTTGCCACGGTCGGCCTCATCCAGCCCTTTAATGGTAGCGTTCAAAGCATTCTGTTGATGCTCGCGTAACGTTTTCTTAGCCTTGAATACAAGTGGCGCTTCAATCTCGAACTGCGACCAGTCAATCAGGCTGTTCTCAAGGTCTTGCAGGTTGATTGTGCTAACAGGAGGATTCTGGTCTTCTAACGAGTCAGATGCATTCTGTGTCCACTGGTTAGTAGTGGTGACGATGATCCGATGGCTAAATATCGTTTTACCCGAAGCGGTGAAGAAACTGTCGATGTCAGACTTAGCGATCTTGTATTCGGGCGCATAGTTTTTGCACTGAATTGCGTGAAACTCGCCGGTAAATGTCTTAGCAACCAAGTCTATTCCGGTGTCTTTCTTAGACAAGCCCTGTTTTTCTGCCCATTCGCCGTAAGTTAAAACTTCTTCGTACTGATCCTTGTAAAACGGCTCATTCTTAAAATAAATCACCGATAGGCGCTCAAAGTCTGTTCCTTTATCGCGCTCTGATATGGCTTTCTCTCTAAATCTGGTGAGTATTTTCGTTAAATAAGACATGGCTTTCCTTGTAGTTGAGCAGGGTTTTCTGGATAACCCTCTCTTGTTAGTGAGGCGTTCAGGGTTACTCGTGATACGCCGAAATGCTTAGCAACTTCCGTCTTAGTGATTGATGGATCTTTTAACATGGCTGCTGCTTTTTTTATGTCTGCCGCTGTCATCTTCGGCTTACGACCACCTTTACGCCCTCTAGCTCTTGCTGCTGCTAACCCGGCCTTTGTTCTATCCGAAATCAAATTGCGCTCAAACTCGGCCAAAGCTCCAAACAAGTGAAACACCAACCGGCCACCAGCACTGGTTGTATCTATGCTTTCAGTTAGAGACTTAAATCCTATTTCTCTTTCCTCAAGCCCATTAACTATTTCCACAAGGTCCTTTAACGAACGTCCAAGCCTGTCTAATCTCCAAACAATCAAGGTGTCACCTTTACGCAAAGCGCGTAAACAGGCATCTAGCTCTGTCCGCTGAAGGGTGCTACCTGTCTTTTTCTCATGAAACACCTGCTCACAGCCTGCTTGCTTTAACGCATCAAGCTGGAGATCTGTATTTTGGTCTTGTGTTGAAACTCTTGCGTAGCCTATATGCACAACAAACGCACCTTTACTATACGTTGATAAATTTACATAAATTCTTTACACAAAACTAGCTAATTGAGACTGTTTTTAGCTATGAATCAAAACGTACAGAAAACGGTCGTTATCTTTACAGCCTGTTCATTTGTAATAGTAAGCAGACCGCTCGAAAGGAGAGTCTGTACTGGTCACGCGATTTTTTTGAGTGATGCGCTCGATTTAGCCGGTTTTGACTTTAGAATGCCCTGCCTACGAATCTTCGTAAGCGTCCGGTGGTAAGTCCATCTTGGGCCTGGCGACTTAGCTCTAAAACCTTGGAAATTAATCAGGCGTTATCAAATGCTTACTTAAAGTCTCAGGGTCTGTACTAATTACGCGATGGTTGGATTAAGCTTCATCACTCTTAGTGAAACGCCTTGTGCGGAGCCGCATGCAGGGTGTTGTGGGGGCTGAGGGCTAGAAACCCTCGGCTACCCGATTAGATTACTGTAGTTGAATTTTGCAGCTTGGGCATCTCTTGATTGATTGTCGGTCGTAAAGTTCGTTCATAAACGGAAGTTGCGTTTCGCACCCCGGACAGCGCCACAGCCTTTTAGCGAGAAGCATATAGAACCCAAAGAAAATTAAGGACATAATAGCGCCATCAATACGTGCGTTATGAGTGATTCCAACAAAAAATGGTATGGCTACAATAAATGCCGTGATAAGTGCAATTACAATTAGTTGAAGTTTTAGCTTTCTGATTTTGAATTTTTTAAATATCTCACTCGGTTCGGTTTCTGGTATTTTTCGAGAGAGATAATATAAAAAAATTGATGAAGTAAAAAATACGATGCTAGTAATTAGTAATGAAAGCAAGACGCGAATGTTCCCGTGTCCTTCAAGAAACCCAAGAAAAAGCACAAGTAGCATTATGCCTGAACCGCATAGAACAATGAAACATACGGCGCCTAGTAAAAGCTTGATGATATTCATAGGGTAAGTAATCTAACGCCGCGTTCAGCGGCTTGTCCGCTGCAATTTCTTGTTATAAAGCTCTAAATCAAGCCCGAGAAATTGAGTACCAGGAACTGGATTATTCGTCACTGGGGGATGATTAACGAATCCGTATGACTTATATAGATTCAAAGCTGCTTTGAACTCAGGTAAGACATCAAGGCATATTTTTTTATAGCCACTCTCTATTGCTTCTTCCAATATGATGTCAACCAGCTTCGCTCCCAACTTACTTCCACGAGCGGCTGGACGAACATATACCCGCTTCATTTCACAGGTGTGATTGTCCACTTTTCGAAATGCCGCACAGCCAACAGGCGCTTCATTGATTCTTGCTAAAAAAATCTTAGACTCATCGAAACTATAATTTTCCGATAAGCACTTAAACTCTTCATCGTTACCTTGAAACCCAAGATCAACTAATGTGCTGCCGATATATTCTCGATATAAATCAAGAACATCATCTAAGTCAACGGGAAATATTGCTCGCTCTACTTTATACACATCGCCCTCCTAGCTGTATAACGCCGCCAGCACGCGCGGTTTTGTAGTGGAGGCGAAGCCGCAACGGAAAAGCCGTCGCCGTGCCTGGCCTGGCCTGGCCTGGTTAGATGTTTGTTGATTCTGGACTCCCATCGTCCACCTTCTTGAATGCCACATGATCAAGATACTCTTCAATGGTGATTTCCTCAGCATCAAGGCGTCGACATGCTTCGCCCGTAGTGCAGAAGGTCATTTTATGCTCTTTAGAACTCGTCATATATCGTAGTTCAACCAACCTCGCCTTTGAGCTTCGCCATAAGGGAATAAGAAGCTGGCTTGCATGAATGAGCCGCTGTTGGGTGGTTTCGTGAAGGTCGAGTACAGTTGCTCTTGCCGAAGAGTCATTCTGCGATAACTCAATGACCCTAAACCCCTGCGTGCTAACTCCAGAAACAAAAGTCATCATGTGGACATCTGAGCGAACCTCCGTTTCTCGAAGGTGCGGTTTGATGTTTTCCCAGCGATCAAAGAAAAACAGCGTTCTAGCGATACTGAGCGCTTGAAACACCGAGAATAGGCAGATTACTACCGAAAATAGTTCTTCGCGAGAAAATACAACTTCTGATTCGTTCGGGGGTTCTCCAAAGACACCTATAATGCGTTTACCCTGAACCCGGGATCTATGGTGCTGCGCTATATTTCTCCATTGATTTAGCCTGACACCCCAAGGGGGCGGCGCGAAGAGACCTGGAACTCCCGCTGTCCGGGATAACTCATCCACAATGTTCCCGAGCTTCAATTTTTTGATGTCATCAAAATGTGGATTCTTTCCACGAATGATGCGCATCTGAGCTAAAACATCGCTGAGAAGAGGCTGAACATTTGCCTCAATCAGAGCTCCAATATTTCGAAATACTTCGTACTTGAAGTCATGTAGGTCAAGATCATCCTTTGGCTCCTCAAAATATAGGCTACTCCAATACTCAGATAAACTTTCTGCAATAGCAGGTTCTGATTCGGCACAAAGCTGGTAGCAAGCTTGGGGATTAAGTTCTGATGCATGCCGATAAATTTCCAGCACATGGTTGAATGCGTGCAGCGCCCAAGAATTTTCTTTAAGCCGAACCAAATTAATCGCTTGTGGAGCAAGTGCGTCCACAGCGAGGTCCTCCAAACGTTCTAGGCTTGAGAAATACGGTTTTAAGACCTCCACAATGAACGCCTTTATCTGTTCTGGCGTCACCCCAGCTTCGGCCATCGCGACAAATGGATTCACGCGGGCTCCAGGGTCTAAGACTTTCTTCTTAAAGGAACTTGTCACATTCGTACTCTCAGCACATGAGTGCACCTAACGCCAAGCTAAGCGGCGCAATAGCGGAGCACCGGTTGTGCATAAAATGGCGAAGCCATGCGCAACCGGCGCGGAGTCTATTGCGTCCGTCTTGAGCGCCTTGTTAGGCGTTTTGCCAACCAAGCGCATAATCTCCCTCATTGAACGCCTGGCCGGCTTAACAAATAATTGAGTTGTGCGCGAACCTCAGGCCATTCGCCCTTGTGCAGACTGTACATCACCGTGTCCCGAATGGTGCCGTCGCGGCGAAGTACGTTGCCCCGTATCACACCGTCCTTCTTCGCGCCTAGACGCTCGATCGCACGCTGGCTGACGTAGTTGAAGTTGTCGGTTCGCCAGCCGACCACGTTACAGCCCAACGTGTCGAAAGCGTGTGTCAAGAGCAATAGCTTGCAGGTGGTATTGACATGGGTGCGCTGAACACGCTTTGCATACCAAGTGTAGCCAATTTCCACTCGTTTTACGGCAGGCAGAATATCGTGGTAGCTCGTGGATCCAAGCACCGCACCGCTAGCCTCTTCGATAACAGCGAATGCCATACGATGGCCCTCCTCTCTGGCTTGCAGGGCAGTATCAATGTATCCGCGTGTCTCATCGGGGGCTGGCACCGATGTGATGCGTAGGTTCCACAACTCTCCATCCGCGGCGGCGGATCGCAGGCCGGCTTCATGATTGAGTTCGAGCGGCACGAGCCTTAAGCCGCGCGCAGTGAGAGTGACAGGTTCGACAAAGATCATGGTGTACTCGAATATCTTTATATGGTTAGCACGGAGGACGCCTAACAGCTTATTAGTATGCATGCTCGTTTTACCGCTAGATCCGGTATGGCTTTAATTAGTGTATGACTCTGAATACTAAAGCCTTTATCAATAAAAACAAGCCACCCTTCAGGTGCAATTCAAGCATGCCGTCTATCTTGCTAATGGCATGCGCACTATCCTGAACACAAAAAACATAACCCTATGATTTACATGTCTTTATTGTTGCTTTCAGCATAAAAACGAGCACCTCTTATCGTTAAAGTGCGCGCCTCTCGAAAGCTAGACTAAAATAAACTGTGTAAATAGCTAGTCTCTAGCGTTTATCTACCAGCTAGCGCTCCAGACGATCGAGCCATACCCTACGATTCATGCCTTTACTAAGCAGAAATCAGTGCCTTCGCTGCTTATTCTGCTCACACTGAGCTGTCCTAAAACAGGAGGATAGTTTATTTAATGGCCAGCGAGATGAATAAGGCGGGCAAACAAATAATATTTACAGTTCACCCTTGTTTCATACCATGTAAAAATAAACTGATAAAATAAAAAATATCCTTGTAAGCATTTGCTTGCTATTTATTAAGTTATTACGCTGCTTCGTTGATATAAATTTAACCTCTTTGCTAGAAAACTTCCTAGCTAAACTTTTTTCACCTGAATAACTACTGGGTATATCTTTTACTTCTAAATCTAGTTCTGGAAATAGCTTTTCCCGTATGCTCTCAAGGGCTGTTTGTGACTTTGTATCATTGATAATATTTTCATGTTTTTTTAGCGTACGCTGCCAAATTAAAAATGCGATCTTGAGCTTGGTTTTATCTAAATCACCCAGCTGTTCAATTAAATGAGTTTTATTCTCTAGAACTAAAATTATATTATTATTTTGCAATGTGTAAGCTGCTTGTTGCGACAGCTGCTCAATCAGCTTCTCTCTCTCGCTTTCGTCTATAGTCAGTAAATGATTATGAGAAATTTCAACCTGATAAAACTCAAAGCCTGTAGCTTGCTCAGCAAGCGATGCTGAATCTATAATTTCATGTGCCGTTTTAGTATCGATGAAGAGCTCATCAGCAACAAGATCGACTGCCTGCTTTGTTTCGCGCAGGCGAATCAGTAGGCGCTCAATATCTACTGGCTGGATTGTATGCTTGGTTGTATCCAAACAACTTTGGTTGATAACTTCTGGGCGCTCCTGCAGGGGAATATCTGCAGTTGGAATCGAGCTGTCTAGATTAAATAGGGTCTGGCGCTTTATTCGCTGTCTTGAGTTGTTATGTGAGATTTGCAGCGCATAGGCAAATACCTTTGCAGATGGTTGTTGATGCGTTGCCTCAAAATTTAAGCATGCATCAATTGCATGGACATAGCTTATCAGTGTGGTGCTCTCGTGCAGATGGCCAAGTGCAGTTGATATGCTGGAGAGCGGATATGTCGTGTAGTGGGTGCCTATGAAATCAGTCCAATACTGAGTCAGTATGTTTTTACTTGCTAGCGGGTGCTTTTTCTCAGACTGCCGTGAGTAGTGATATGCATACAGCCGTGTGGCCCAGCTATGGCGAAGATGATGAAAGCGCAAATTACTGTCACCAGTTTTGAGCTTTATATATTGGCCCAGTGTCGCAATTGTTTGGTTGCGCTCTATTAAATCCCGCGAGTTGCTAGCCTCAGCCATCAATGCCGCTTGTTTGTCAGTTTGCCACTGGACTCCAGCCCATGCTAACAGCTGTGTAAAAGCACTAGTTTCTGTTTCAGTTAGCGTTTCTAGCAATGGCACGACTCGTTGGCCAGCACTGCTTTTAGTCTCACCGTAAATACTGTTGCGTACGACAATATTGATTTCACCTTGATACTTTTGAACATCTCGGTACTGTAGGCGATGCGCTTCGCCAAATCGCAAGCCAAATCTGTAACCAAGCATAAGCAGTACCACGTATTGAGCACGTAATCGGTCTGATAAAAAGCTGCTTTGCTTCACTGATTCAATAATGGCTAAGTATTCATCCTCGGCTATGAAGTTAGCATCAGCAAACCCTTCGCTTCTTCCTAGGTTTGAGAGTCTGAAAATCTCGCTCCAAGCTGGCTCCTCAACTGCGTAAGCTTGGGATAAAAAACAATGAAACTCATACAGTCGGCCAGCAACATCTTCTCTACGGTGTTCCGGTTGCGACTCAAGTATTTCAAGGTAGTAGTTTTCGTACGCATCGGCTTCGAGAGAAAGGAAATCGATATTTGTCATGGTATTTAGTAAGGCCCTGGCTACCATGCAGACATATTTATCTACAGTGCTGAAGGCAATATCTTTTTTAGAGCGTGTTCCAAACTTACAGAGGTGAATAGCCCATGCCATCAGCAGCATAGCTAGCTGGGGCATCAATTTTTGTTTTGGGATGACATCCTCTTTTATTAGCTCCTCAAGTTTGCGCTTCTTGGTTGTGGAAAGTTTTTGATTTCCTGCCGAAGGTGTACTGGCCGCCTGATTAATTAACTGACGTAGCAGCCGCATAAATACGCGTGAATCTTTTTCGGGGCTGCTCGTTGCTGTGAAGCCGGTCACGCTAACCGGCGGTCTTATTGTTTGTTTATCTGATAGCGTTGTATTTGTTTGCAATGCTTTGCCGCTGAGTAAGCGAATCCATTGTGGTCGAGGAATAGAGACGCTGACCAGCTTGCCGCTTAGAAAATCGGATGCGTGTCCTGGCACTTCAAATATGGCTAAGCTTTTACCGACCTCAGCTAGATACTGCCAAACATTGGCTGGCTTATCGGCTCCTGCTGCTATGAGCATTTCAGATATCATTGAACGCAGTGTTTGCTTTGTGGTGCTTGTGGTTTTTTTAATTCTGAAAAAGCCTTGAATCAAAGCGTGGCATATGTCGTCAGGATGCCACCTGAAAACTGCTTCAGTACTATTCTCTGATAATGGTATTTCAACGCATAACTGCCCAGCGTATTGATAAGTCTCAGCAGACAAAGCCTTCGGGATTGCTTGCAGAAAAGTGGTATTGCCAAACCTGCCAAAAAGAGCGGCTGCAATTATTACTTCAGCAGTTCTGCGTGTAGGGCATGGTGGCTGCTTGCCGTATGAGTTATTTAGATGCTCAAGGAAGTTTTTGCGTAGTGACTCAGCATTTTTATAAGCAGTTATTGAACCCGCCTCAAATGGCGACGCTTCCACGTTAATAGCTCGAAGCTGCGCTTGATTTCTCAGCAGCTTCTTGCCTTCTCTGGTTCGTGAAATAAACCTATAGAGTAGCTTCAAGCAGCGGTTGGTTTGCGATACGGGTGCGTGTACTGCGATATATTTAGCAGCATCTTGAATTTGCTCAGTTGTGCTAATCCTTTCAGCTTCATTTGTAGCTTGGGCTAAAGCTGCTCGAATAATGTCTTTGTTTTGGCCGGACTTCAGCCTGCGTTGCTTTTGCCGCAGGGCAAAACCCAGTATTTTTTTCTCTACAGAACTGATGTTGTTGGGTGACACCTTCAGCGAGGTAGCGTTTTTTGGGAGCCGGACAGGCGATGGTATTGCATTCCAGGCTAGCCTTTCCATGTAGGCCTGAGCATGTGTACGTATTTCTGACAGTACCGCTTGCGCTGACTCGCTGGCAGTCGAGCCAAAGGGGTGATCGCTTCCAGTAAAGTGGCCAAGCTGGATTTGAGCAAGCGCGGCTTGCGAAGTGCTCAAGCTCAACTCTGTTGCTGTTGTATGACGTAAAAAGTTTATGGGGAGCTGCCAGTAGTCACGCCATCGCTCAATCATTTTTGACGGTATAATCGACTGTACTGGATCACCTTTTGTTAAATCCAAGTAGAAAAATAATGGAATCGGATCAGCTCCAGCTACAAGGCTGCGTACTTGATTACGAGTTTTATAATAAGTTGGATTTTGGTCTAACCAAGCTGCAAGTCGTGGTAAGTAATCTAGATAGTGCTGCATCTGTTGGCAGGCAATTTCGGGCAGAGCGACAACACGCCAGCTACGCTCCTCGTGTACCACTTTGTCTGAAATCAACAACCAGCCTGCATCCAAGTCGAAAAGATTTTTTGAGTGGATGGGATCTACCACTGGCCTATGCCCTGTAGCGCAAAATAGCAAAGCGAGCGTGTAATCCGTAAGTGCATTATGGCGTTCTGCAATATCATCCGTTTCCATTGCAGTGGTGATTCGGGCTGCCGCCTGTTGGATGAGTCGGTTAAAAGTGGTTTCTGCTGGGTAGTATCCTGTACGACTCATGGGTTCAGCATCTCCTGTGTTACCTGAGAGTATATTTGTTGAATCATCTCTACAGGGTACGCCGCGTAGTACGAGAGCTTAGGTGGTGCCTGATTTGCGGTTGCAGCAACTAGATACGTGGCCAGTGGATCTTGGTACGCCAAAGTGGTTTCAAGAGCCAGTGCAGCTGGGATTCGTTCTAGCCTGATACGCTGGAATAATCCATCCTGACGAATCTCATGTAATAACGATCTAATCAACTGGACTGCCTCTTCCTGCTGGAGGTTAAGCAATTCCCCAAGCGGCTTTGTTTCGCCAGTACATGTAGTCGATATCCACTGCCTTACTGGCTCAGGTAGCTGCAGTATGATTCTGCTGGCTTTTGGCTGAAGGTCAGATAGTTGTTCCGGACTGGGGTTAAAAGCTCCCTCTGGTAGCTGTATCTCTCTGATATATGAGCCGCTGTTTGTGAAGGTTTGATCTGGGCCTGCTTGCGTTAAAAGTAAAGACTCGATGCTTAAGCCGGTCACATACATGGAACCAAGAATTGCCGCACTCAGAGCTTGTTTAGCATCAGCTGATGCCATGCCTGTTTTTATTGAGTGTGCTAAATGCTTGCGCTCAATACGTGTGAAGCGCCCCCAGTCAGTTGGTACAAGCCTGTGATGCCTACGCAGCCAGTATTCAGATGTTTGCGCCTGACTATCTGCTGCTGACTCATCTAGTAGCTGAGGTGAAATCAGATCTAATTCGTTTTCATCATTAGTGTTATCCGCATATAAAACAGCCGAGAACACATCAATAAATTCGGGTGGCTCACTGCCTGCGTTGCCGCTATCAAGCTTCAGGGATGAAATATTTTTTGCCGGTGTTTGTGTGTTTTCACTAGCAGACGTTAAAACTGGCTTTGCTACTTCCGGTTCGAATTGTGCGCGACTTTTTGTACTTTGTGCTGGTCTAGCAGCTGGTGCTAGTTCAAGTAGGGTACGCAGACTACTCAATAATGGACTCTGATTTTCAGTAGTTATTAACAGCTGTACTGAGTCCCTGAGCTGCTGATAGTAGTTAAAGAACTCACCCGTAAATTCCGGTAATGATAGAAGTATCTGCAGATCATCTGTATTCGTCCGAGTTGATACACGTAGCTGAATGGCATGACTAATAAGCCCACCAGAAGAATTGCGCCTTAACAAAGCGTTTAGGAATAGAAGTTTCAAACCTAGAGTTTGTTGTGCTGCTTTAAAATGACCATCTTGCAATAGATATGCACAAATCGGATAGCGTGTGAAATTAAGATACAGTGGGTTTCTATCAGACCCAGCTTTAGCTGTGCGCGGCCATGTCCTAGCCTCGTTAGTTTGGGCTGTATATTGCATAACATCTAGCCACTGGCTTGCTAGGTGCAATGGCTCTAAATGTGGCAGCAACTCCAGGAGTATCTCGACCAGATTTTTGGGTGCAGGAAATGATAAATCAACATCGAGTATTGACTCTATTTTTAGCAGCAGATGAAAATGTGAGTCGGCTGACTCCAGAGTTTTTGCTAGCCTTCCAGGACTGTGTATATGCTGCATATCGACGCTGGCTCTCTGTGATTTGGCCCGTGCGGCATGGTGTTTTGTGGTGGATAATTGGAGCACCATGCAGCTGGGTGAGTGTCATTTTTGATAGGCTTAACGTAACATATAGTGAGACCAGAGTGTGACGGATGATGCAGAAAATTGAGACTGCGACCATTTTAAATGACCTTAAATGTCACTAATGAATCTATCTATAAACAAGCAGAGCGCGGCTTTCAAGCGGTAAGCATCAATTTATGTAGTTTAAGGTAAAATTATCAACTTGCAGATAATCTGATATTAACGCTCTCCGAAGGCAATCCTTTTAAAACTTTCTAAGCTGCCTTTTAGGCATACTATTGTCACATCAATAGATTGCTATTCAATCTTGTGTAAGTTTTTGCGCGACTGTTATTCAGTGCTCGCCTACATCTTACAAACCCAGTCAAAAACACTGTGCACCTCAAGGTTTTGTTTTTGCCACCAAGATAGATCATAGGAAGTGAGCATTGTGACATTATTAGACCAACTTGGAATGACCTACCCTATCGTGCAAGCGCCAATGGCGGGCGGTGCAACGACGCCCGAACTGATTGCCGCTGTGAGTAATTTTGGTGGACTGGGCTCATTAGGTGCTGGAATGACTGCTCCAGCGACTATAAAAAGTCAGATCAATGCTATCAAAGCGCTTACCGATCGTCCTTTCATGGTCAATCTAATGGTGCTATCAGATTATGAGACCAGTACCTTTGATACGCCCATGCCCGATTGGCTCACGCAGTTGTATCGAGAGCATCAGATAGATGCGGTGTTACCTGATCGGCCAGCGCAAAATTTTACTGAACAACTGCAGGTGTTATATGACAACCCTGTCGCTGTGGTCAGCTTTACTTTTGGCATCATTAGCGCCGAGCAAGTGCAGCGTTTGCAGCAGTTAGGCACTCGCGTGATTGGTACAGCCAACCATCCATTAGAAGCACAAGCATGGGCTGCGGTTGGCGCAGATGCCGTGTGTTTACAAGGGATGGAGGCGGGTGGACATCGCGGCGGTTGGTTAGCTCAAAGCGAAACTGATCCTTTAGGGTTGTTAACGCTGATCAGCCAAACACGCTCTTGTGCTGACATTCCACTGATTGCCGCTGGCGGCATCATGACTGCACAGGATATCAAAGCAATACAAGCTGCAGGCGCACAAGTGGCTCAGCTGGGTACCGCTTTTTTAACCACGGATGAATGCGGTATTCATCCGACTTACAAGCAAGCACTGCTTGATGCGAGTCATAATATACGCAGTGCTGAAACGCGTTTGACCCGATTGTTTTCCGGTAAGCCAGCTCGTGGTTTGGTGAATCAGTACATAGGTGACTTTGCACGCTTTGATAATAAAAACGTGCCTCCTTATCCGCAATTAAACGCTATGACCCACTCTATGCGTGCTAAAGCTACAAAAAATAATAACGCAGAATATCTTTCATTGTGGGCTGGGCAAGGCGTTGCTTTAGTCAGGCAAGAACGTGCTATTGAGTTGTTACAGCGGCTGGTAGAGTCATTATAAACCGAGTGTTTCCTCGGCTTATGTGTATTCATTAACGCCTCTAATCAGGGGTTAATGAAGCGTGTAAGAGATGATTAAATAATGGAAGGTCATGGCTGTCGATAGTCAGTTGCTGACGCTTGGCGCTTACTTTTTTAGCTGCTCCAGCAATTCTTCATCATTCAATTTCGCTCCCCAGCCATTACTATGCACCAACTCCTCCAGCGGTAAGCGTGAGCGCCAACCTTTAGTTTGCAACTCGGGCTGATCGAAAAATTCGCTGACATAGCCGATGCATAAGTAGGCCAGTGGATAGACGTTATCGGGCAGATTGAGAATGCCTGCCAGCGTGTCTTGATCGAGAATGCTCACCCAGCCCACACCAATGCCTTCGGCGCGGGCGGCTAGCCATAAGTTTTGTACGGCCAGGCAGGTGCTAAACAGATCCATCTCGACAATCGAATTGCGCCCCAAAACATGGGTGCCGCCACGGCTGCGGTCGCAGGTGATGCACAGATTGAGCGGGCTTTCGACAATGCCTTGCAGTTTCAGGCTGCGGTAGCTGTCTTGGCGCTCACCGCTGTAGTTGTCTGCTGCTTTGGCGTTTTCTTCATCGTAGCTGGCCAGCACCTGCTGGCGCACCTCAAGACTGTCGATCAGAATAAAATCCCAAGGCTGCATAAAACCGACTGATGGCGCATGGTGCGCAGCTTTCAGTAGTCGCGCCAATACGGGCCTTGGAATCGGATCGGGTAGAAACTGTGAGCGTACATCGCGGCGCTCGTAAATGGCGCGATAGAGACCGGCGCGCTCGCCGTCACTGAAAGGGCGGTTGTGGTCGGTCATTGTTGTTGATTTGTCTCCGGTTTGCTCGTGGTGACATCCAGTTTGAGCAGGCTGCGTAACCAATCTGTGTCCAGGTATTGCTCGACCTGATCGGCGAGGCGATCAAGTTGCTCAAGGCGGTGTTGTTGATAGTCGACTGCTGCATCACTCGCAGTAAGACCGGCCCATTCTAACAAAGCATTGCAAGCGGCAGGCTGATCAAAGATGCCGTGGATATTGCTGCCAGCGATTTGGTTATCCACGCTGATCACGCCTTCGTCGCTGCCATTAATAGAGGTTAGCGGTCGCAATAATGCCGCGCCTTGGCTGATGCTGTTGTGCATTTGATAACCGCTAAAGACTGCGCCCGAAGCAGAATTATCTGCAGACAGATTCAGAGTGCCGTGCACTTCTTGTAGCTGTTTGTCGGCGACCATAGTGGTGGTGATTTCTAAGAGGCCAAGACCATCGCTGCTGCCGGCTGCGCCCTCCAGTCCGTCTGGATCATCTACTCGTTCGCCGAGCATGTGCAAGCCAGCGCAGATGCCCAACACTTTGCCACCGTAGCGCAGATGTTTGTCGATGGCTTGCGGCCAACCTTGTGCTTGCAGCCAAGCCAGATCGGCACGGGTGCTTTTACTGCCGGGCAGAATAATCAGATCGGCTGCTGGAATGGCTTGATCTGGGCCGATAAACTGTAGATTGACACTGGGGTGCAGGCGTAACGGATCAAAATCATTGTGATTGGTGATGCGCGGCAAGACCGGCACGATCACATTCAGCGCGCCAGCAGTACTGGAACCACTGAGGCCGATGCTATCTTCAGAATCGATAATCAGGCCGTGCAGATAGGGCAATACGCCCATCACTGGTTTGCCAGTGCGCTCAGTGAGCCAATCCAGACCCGGCTCCAGCAAGCCCATATCACCGCGAAAACGGTTGATAATAAAGCCTTGGGTACGGGCTTGCTCGCTCTCGGAGATCAACTCCAAAGTACCCACCAGTTGCGCAAATACGCCACCACGTTCGATATCACCCACCAATAACACAGGGCAGTCGGCTGCTTCAGCAAAGCCCATATTGGCGATGTCGTTGGCGCGTAGATTAATCTCCGCTGGACTGCCAGCCCCTTCGGCAATGATCACATCATAACGCTCACTCAGCGCCTGCCACGCCGCCATTACTGACTGCATGGCTTCGGCTTTGTAAGCGTGATAATCCAAGGCATCCATAGTGCCGTAGACCTGACCGCGCAGAATCACCTGTGCACCACAGTCGCTTTGCGGTTTGAGTAGCAGCGGATTCATATCGCTGTGGGGTTGAATGCCGCAGGCCAGAGCGTGCAGGGCAGTTGAACGCCCGATCTCACCACCATCGACGGTGACTGCGCTATTAAGCGCCATGTTCTGCGGTTTGAACGGCGCAACAGAAACACCCTGTCGAGCCAGCCAACGACAGAGTGCTGCGACGACGGTCGTTTTACCCGCATCAGAGGTGGTGCCCTGAATCATCAGTGTGATCATTTACAGCTCAATACCTTTTTGCGCTTTGATGCCCTGATCTTTGAACGCGTGTTTTACCGCGCCCATTTCAGTCACAGTGTCAGCGATATCGATCAGTTCCTGCGGCGCGTAGCGACCCGTCACTACGACGTGCTGCATCGCTGGACGTGCCTGTAAATCGTCCAGCACACGGTCTAGATCTAAGTATTCGTACTTCAGAGCAATATTGAGCTCATCCAGCAAAATCAAATCATAGCTGGGGTCTTTTAACATGGCGACAACGATCTCCCAAGCAGCGTTGGCTGAGGCGATATCTTGCTCACGATCCTGAGTATCCCACGTGTAGCCTTGGCCCATCACGTTATAGTCCACATTGGGCAGCTTGCTAAAGAAGGCTTGCTCACCGGTACTGAATGCACCCTTAATAAACTGCACGATACCGACTTTCATGCCATGGCCCAGCGAGCGCGCCACCATGCCAAAGCCGGAGCTGCTTTTACCTTTGCCGGGACCGGTTAAGACCAGCAGGATACCTTGCTCTTTGTTGGCATTGGCAATGCGCTCTTGCATAACTTTCTGTTTAGCGGCCATACGCTGAGCGTGGCGGGCGGGGTCTTTTGCGTGTTCACGCATAGGTATTCTCCTAGTGGTTATTCAATATTAGCAGCTGGCCTTAGGCAACAAGGCAAGCAGTGTTGGCGCAAGATAGGGTCATAGTTTTGCCATCTTTATGAAGATGAGCTGGAACACACGGGTACAAACACCGGTGCGCCATCGACTTCTACAGTGATGAGTTTCTGGTTATACAACTGCTCAAGTGCGGAGGGTTTTAACATTGCATTCGCCGGTCCCCAGCAGGCATCACCGTTGGTATACAGCAGCAATACATGGCTGCACCAACGTGCCGCGAGGTTGAGGTCATGCAGGCACATAAATACGGTCTTGTTTAAGGCTGCTTGATCTTTCAGCAGGCTCATCACTTTGACCTGATGATGCAGATCCAAGTGGTTGGTCGGCTCATCCAACAACCATATATCAGGGTTTTGGGTCATGAGTGTGGCAATCGCAACACGCTGACGTTCACCGCCAGATAAGGTACTGAGTAGGCGGTCCGAGAGATGATCGACATCCATTGCTGCTAACGCTTGTTGCGCCCGCTGCAGGTCTTCGTTTTTTTCACTTTCCCAAGGCGATAACCACGGATGACGTCCGATCATCGCGGTTTCCAATACCGTGGCTGGGAAACTGTCTTGGCGTTCCTGAAATACCAAGCCTAACTGGCGGGCAATATCACGGCGCTTTAAGTCAGTGAGCGCTGAGTCGTTCAAGATGACTTGGCCGCTGCGCGCCGGCAGCAATCCTGCCAATGTATGCAACAAGGTGGTTTTGCCGGCCCCATTGGGACCGAGTACACCCCAGACTTGGCCGGATTCAATACTCATATTCAGCGCAAAGCCGTCCGCGCGGTTCGGTACGTTGATGATCAGATCGCGGGTATGCAGTGTGCTCATCAACGGCTCCGGTGCAGTAAATACAGAAAGGTGGGCACGCCGAGCAATGCGGTAATCACGCCAACGGGTAGCTGCTCCGGCGCAATCACTGTGCGCGCTAGCGTATCGGCCAGTACCAACAAGGTGCCACCGGCCAACGCACTGGCTGGCAAAATAATGCGCTGATCGTTACCCAGCACCAGTCGCAGCATGTGCGGCACGATTAGACCGACAAAGCCGATGCTGCCTGCTGTTGTCACTGCCGTTGCAGTCAGCAGGCTGGCGAGTAGGTAAATGGTCCATTCCAGTGGGCGCACCGAGACACCCAGTGCAGCGGCCTGCATGGAACCACGCGCCAATACATTTAAATTACGTGCGAGCGGCATAATCACGACCACGGCTAAAGCCAGTACCACCAGCGCTGGCCAGGGTGTGCGGGCGTAGGACACATCGCCCATCAACCAATACAACATGCCGGGCAGTTTGTAAGAGGGTGTCAGCGCCAGCATCAAGGTAATCACTGCGCCCCAACCGGCGGCAACCACCACGCCAGTCAGTAACAGACGCGAGGCCGTCCAACTGCCGGTACCGTGTGCCAGACCAAATACCAGTAGCGTGGCTAGCATGGCACCTGCAAAAGCTGAGCCGGATATTATCAGCGCGCCCATACCGCCTAGCATGGCTAACAATGCACCCACAGCCGCACCGCCGGATAAACCCAGCACATAGGGATCAGCCAGCGGATTACGCAGCAGCACTTGCATCAGGGCACCTGCCACAGCCAATAAACCACCGGTAGCAAATGCGGCTAGGGTGCGTGGCAGGCGCAGATCCCATACTAGGGTTTGATGCAGCACACTGCCTTGATCTTGAATTACCGCCCAGAGTTCTGAAGGTGAGATGGTGACACTGCCGATCGCTAGAGCCAATGCCACAGCCAGCAGAGCAATAACGCTAAGCGCCAGTAAGGAGCGAATCATCAGAGTGTCGCCTGCAATTTTTCACCTAGAGTATTAGCGTGCACGGGCAATATCCAGTTTCTGACAAATATCTCGACTGGCTTCCAGCAGTCTCGGTGTCGGGCGTGAGATGGGTGATGAGGGCACAAAAAATAAATTATTTTTAGCCACCGCGCTCATTCTTGGATACTTTTTCCAGTGATCCAGTTGTTGATCGCTGGCGCCTTCCACACTGCCAGTCAGAATCACTTCGGGATCAGCCTCGAGCACAACTTCAGGGCTGATTCGCGGCACCAGACGGGGCATATCAGCAAACACGTTAACACCACCGCACAGTTGCAGCACTTTACCGATCAAGTGTTCGTTGTTGATGGTCATCAAGGGTGTTTCCCAGACCTGATAGAAGACGGAGATGGGTTTAGCGTGACGGTATTGCTCAGAAATTTCAGCCATACCTGCGCGGAAACGTTCGGCTTCGGCAAAGCCTGCTGTTTCTGTGCCCGCCAAAGTAGAGAGGCGTTCAATCGCGCTAGAAACGCCTTCGAAGGTGCGCGGTTCGATGGCAAACATTGGCAGACCCAGCTCTTCTAGCAATTCCATCTGTGCCGGTGGATTGCCTGTGACCCAAGTCACCACCAGATCGGGCTTGAGTGCCAGCAATGCTTCCACATCAATGCGGGTGTGATTGCCCACTAAAGGTAGTTTAAGAGCAGTAGGTGGGTAGTCACTGTGATTAACACCGGCCACGACCTGATCACCGGCACCAGCGGCGAAGGTCAATTCCGTCGCGCCAGGTGATAACGTGGCGATGCGCTGGGCTGGAGCCGCTAGACACAGCTCTTGGCCAGCATCATCCATAGCACAACGTTGCAGCTCATCGGCGACCAGCGGGTGCGCAATGACTCCGACCAGAAATCCTAGGGCAATCTTGATACTTAGCCATTGAGAATTCACGCTTTTACTCCCGTCTGCGCAGTGTATTAGAGGTCGTAACGGATCGTTAGCATGCCAGTGTGGCCCGCTGCGATAGAGTTAAGGTTCGATACACCACACTTATCTATATGGGTAGTTGTAAAGGAGCTACAGGGGAAGAGGTTTCTGGCCAGAAATCAGACTAGAGCATTATAAAACAGGTGGGGAAATCCCGTAAGAAAGGTAGGTTTTTCCCACCGCAACTGCCCTCCGCAGCGTTCGGTGTGTTGACAGGCCGGTCTCCGGACTTATGAGTTGATCGATCAGCCTAAACCTACTGATACTAATACACAGTGGCATGTATCTGCGCTGTTCACTCACTTACCGTTGCGGGGGCAGTGCCGGAATCTAACCGGCTTCCCGTTTCACTGTTATGACAATAATAAGGCCATAACAACACCTGAAAACGCTGGCGAAGGCTAACAAGGTGCCCTTGCTCGGTCAATGACTAATCGCGGGTCTGTGTCAGTAACGCCGTCTCTAATCGTTGCCATTGTTGTTCATCTGCAGCCAATCCAAAGCGCAACATACCTGGCTGCTCAAAGATTCTGACCAGAATCCCCTGTGCTGCCAACTGCTCGGCCAGCTCTATTGGAGCATCAGTTCTCACGGTCTGGAATAATACTGTGCCACCCAGCAAACTGAGCCCAGCTGCTTGTAATATAGCCGCTAATCGCTGCGTATCGCGCTGCAACCTGATGCGGGTTTGCTCTTGCCATGTTGTATCCAGCAGTGCCTGCGCCATCACGTAACGGCTGGGGCCGCTGAGTGACCAAGGGCCGAGCAGTTGGCGTAAAGATTGCACGATGCTTGGCTCTGTCAGAACTGCGCCAGCGCGAATACCTGCCAGACCATAAAATTTTCCCAGCGAGCGCAAAATAATCAAGCCGGGCAGTCCGGCGTAGGCGCATAGGCTGAGTTCTGGCGTAGCATCCATAAATGCCTCATCCACGACCAACCAGCCACCGCGCTGTTGTAAGCGTTGGTGCCAGCGCAACAAGGTTGTGGGCGGGATCAATTCGCCGGTAGGGTTATTGGGATTGATCCACACCAGCACGTCTAACTGATCCAGCCAGCGCTCGTCGTCGTGGCTTGTGTGTGCGGCTGTAATCGACACAATGTCATGACCGGCCTGTCGCCAACTGTATTCATGTTCACGATAACCGATGACGGGTATGCCGACACGGCAGGGCTGGCGCAAACGCGGTAAGGCCATAATCGCGGCTTGGCTACCAGCAATAGGCTCGCAGTCTGCAGTGGCAGGAGCACTGGACCAGTGCCGAATAATATCGCTGAGTCCGTCATCTTCCTCTGGAAGCCTTTGCCAGATCTGCGCAGGTATCTGCGGCACTGGCCAACCGACTGGGTTGATACCGGTGGATAGATCTAACCACTGATCGCGGGGAATACCCCAGTGCTGAGCGGCTTCATTCAGGCGTCCGCCATGTTTGGGTTGCATGGTCAAAACCCCATCACATAAATAAATACGGTGACTGCAAAGATAACTGCCAACCACAGCCAAGTGCCGTGGCGCACCAGGCCAATGGCCGCCTCAATGCTGGCAGCATTTGCCGGTAGGGTTCCACCCAGAATCGGACGTTGTTTAATGCCACTTGGATAAGGCGATGGACCCCCGAGGCGAACATTTAACGCGCCGGCGCCAGCTGCCATCACTGGACCTGCGTTAGGGCTGTCCCAGTGTGGTGCTTGAGTTCGCCAGCATTGCAGCGCTATTGTGCGGTTGCCGAGCAATGCGTAGGTGAGTGCGGTGAGGCGCGCGGGCACCCAGCCTAAGATATCGTCCAGTCGCGCGGCGGCTCGGCCAAAATACAGAAACTGCGGGCTACGATAACCCCACATGGCATCGAGAGTGTTGACCATGCGGTGCAGCACCACACCGGGAATACCAGCGATGAGCAACCAGAACAGGCTGGCAAACACTGCATCAGCGCCGTTCTCCAGCATTGATTCAGTGGCAGCGGCGGCGACGCCTTGTTCGTCTAATGCGCTGGCTTGGCGGCTGACAATACGGCTGACATGATACTGAGCACATTCAAGATCGCCGCGCTGCAGCGGCTTGGCGACTGCTTGACCGTGTTCCGTCAGTCCGCGCAGTGAGATGGCCAGCCAGAGTGCCACGGCTTGAGCCACTATCGACCACAGTCCACTCAGTGCAACAGAAATCCATACTGCCACCGCCAATATCGGCAGTGTCACTAGCAGTAATGCGCCAGAACCTGCAAACAGGCTCCGCGCAGGACGATCTGGCTGAGTGTTCCACTTTTTTTCCACTGCATTAACGATGCGACCAAAACCAACCAGCGGATGCCAGCGGCGTGGCTCACCTAGCAGGCGATCCAACAGCAGAGCAAGTGTGCAAACAATAAAAGGAGTGAATAACAACAGCGGATTTCCCTAGCACAAATAGGTGGTGGTCATAATGCGCCTAAGCGTATCTGATTACGCTGAGTCGGAGTATGGTTTTGCAGCGTGGTTGTGAGACTGTGACCTATGTCAGTCAGCAGCAAGCAGCTGTTGCTAAACAGCAGTGGTTGTTGAGTCCTTTAATATCAGTGGCAGCCCAGCGATTGCCATCACCACCCGCTGACAGCGTTGCGCCAATGCCTGATTCAGCCAGCCCAGCTCATCACAGAACTTGCGTGTCAGCGGATCCATACCGATGGTGCCCAGTCCGGTTTCGTTACTGACAATCACGAGCGGGCCGGGATAGGCCTCGATTTGCTGCAAAAAAGCCTCGCGCTGCAGCTCAAGCTGTTCGCCACCAACATGCAACAGATTACTCAGCCATAAGCTCATGCAGTCAATCAACAAGCAGGGTGCAGGACTGAGTTGCCCGTGTTCGCGTAATACCTTGGCCAGATTCAGCGGCTCTTCCACCAGCCCCCAGGCCTGCGGTCGAATGGCTTGGTGTCTGCTAATTCGATTGGCCATCTCATCATCACCTGCAGTCGCAGTGGCCACATACACCACGGGCTGGGGCAGGGCTGCCGCTTGTGCTTCTGCTAATGCAGTTTTGCCAGAGCGTATGCCGCCCAGCACTAAAGTGTGACACGGGGTTGTGATCATTGGTGACTCCATTAGAACAATGTTCAAGCGTTATGACACACACGATTACGCCCAGAATTTTTAGCGGTATACAGTGCTTGGTCGGCGGCAATTTGTATGCTGTTTTTATCTTTTCCGTACATCGATGTCACGCCAATACTCACAGTGACGCGGACTGTTTCTGTTTCCAGCGGGGTTATGGTTGTCTCGACGTTTTGGCGAATATGCTCAGCCACTTGCAAGGCTTGCTGCAAGGTGACTTGAGGTAGCAATACAGCAAACTCTTCTCCACCTAAACGCCCGCTAAAATCATCTTTGCGCACAGTGTCGTGAATGGCTTGAGTCACGTTCTGTATCACCCGGTCGCCAACGGGATGGCCGTAGGTATCGTTTACTTTTTTAAAGTGATCAATATCAATCATCAGTAAAGCGCCTGGCAAGTCGACCTGGCTGAGCTCCAGCTGTTGTTGCAGAGTATCTAGAAAACTACGGCGATTGTGCAATCCTGTGAGCGGGTCGGTGGTTGCCAGTGTCTGCAGCGCTTGCTCTTTTTGTTTGCGTGAGCTGATATCTTGAATAAACCACACATGGCCTAAATAACGGTGATCACGTTGAATAGGCACCCAATCGACTTTGAGTATGTGACCTGATGAACTATAGATTTCTTCAGTGAACTGGCCTTGTTCTAATGTGATGGAGGCTAGCGGCAACCAAGATGCCTGCTCTTCTTGCAACATCGTTAGAAATTGGTCGTGATGTAAGCCCACCAAACTGTTGGGTTTGAGATCAATATTCAGTAGTGCACACAACTTGGCATTGGCTGCAACAATGACGCTGTTTTCATCCTCAAGTAAAGCACCTGAAGGTAGTTGATTGAGTAGTGTTGTTAAACGTTCTTTGGCTTGCAATATGGATCTGTTCTGCTTGGCTTGGTTGAAGACTAAACGCGTAATCCACAGGGCCGCCAGCAATAATAGAATGGTACCGATAAAGTTTTGTTGTCTACTTTCTTGGATTGAACGTGACACAGGCCCCAAGACTTGATCTTTGCCTAAGCCTAGACTGAGGACGACAGGGAAGCCGTGAATACGATGCCAAGCATAAATACGCTCGACTCCATCGATCGGTGCTACGACGCTATAGTTACCACTGATTTGCTCAGGGTTCTGAATGAAATCACGATCTGCAGGTACTTTTGTAGTCAGTGAAGCTTTAAGTGCATGAGTACGAGCAAGGTATTGGCCGTCATTGAGCGTGAGCAGAACAACGTCCTCTTTGGCAGGAAAAACTTGCTTAAAAGCTTCTGCGAGGTGTTCGACCGGCACCGATGCTGTAATAATTCCAGCAAACTGCCCATTATCGAGCATGCGATGGCTAAACTGCACAGTCCAGCGCTGAGTCATCATATTAAGTGCGGGCGCACTAATTAAAAAGCCTTCTGTATCTGGATGCGTCAGTTGCTGAAAATAGCTGCGATCAGCCATAGAAATATTGTCTAAGAATTGTCCCTGTTGTGTGTTGCTGTTAAATACAACGTTACCCTCTGTATCTGTGACAGAGATAACATCCAGCGATCCTTTGAATATTCCATCTTGGGAAAGATCAATAAGTTTGCGAAATACAGTTTCATCATGGTCAACCCAGTGCTCAGCTAAGTGCTCTAACATAAAATGAATACCCATCAGTTGGGTGTTCACTTGTGTGCTTAAGGCATGAGCGGTTTGGCTGGCGCGTAACTCAGCGCGCTCTTGCGCTTCAGCCAGTTGGCTTTGATGGGCAAAATCTAAGCGCAGCCAATACACAAACAATAAAAATAAGAATACAAACCAAGCTAAGCCGAGGCGCGTCTGAATACGATAGCGCGGAGTATGACTCGTGTGCATAACTGATATTCCTACAAAATACGGGGCAGTCATAAATAAATAGGTGTAGCGCAATAGTGCACTTAATCCTGAAGTATATCGCAAGCTGTACGCTTCTAGTGTTGTATTGGGAGCTCGTCTGTTAAGGCCGTTTAAAAACTTGTTTGCGTTTGTTTAAATATGTGGCGCAAAAGTATGGCATTAGTGTTCTGGGTGTCTTGGCTAAGACGCAGAATTTAAGTTAGCGTGTCTGTTGCGTAAATAAAAAATCAATGGAGATTGGGATTATGTCGAACAGTAATCAATATCAACCACCACGCGTCTGGACTTGGGATGCTGAGAGTGGCGGCGCATGGGCCAGTATTAATCGCCCCATTGCGGGCGCTACGCACGAGGCTATCTTGCCGCGTGGAAAACATCCTTTGCAGCTTTATTCGCTGGGCACGCCCAATGGCCAGAAAGTCACCATTATGCTTGAAGAGTTGTTGGCACTCGGTGAAACAGGCGCTGAATACGATGCGCATCTGATCAAGATTGGTGAAGGAGAGCAGTTTTCATCGGGCTTTGTTGAGATCAACCCTAACTCGAAAATTCCTGCGCTGTTTGATGCTGATAGCGGCAGTCGAGTGTTTGAAAGTGGCGCGATCTTGCTCTATTTAGCGGATAAATTCGGTCATTTTTTGCCTAAAGATGTTGCCGCCCGTACCGAGGTCTTAAATTGGTTGTTCTGGCTGCAAGGTTCAGCGCCTTATTTAGGCGGTGGTTTTGGCCATTTCTATGCTTACGCGCCAGAAAAGTTTGAGTACCCGATTGATCGCTTCACCATGGAGGTGAAACGTCAACTTGATGTATTGGATCGAGAGCTGGCCAAGCATCGCTATTTAGGTGGCAACGAGTACTCGATTGCCGATATCGCCACCTGGCCTTGGTATGGCAACTTAGTGCTAGGTGAGTCTTACGGTGCGGGCGAGTTCCTCGATGTGGAGAGCTATACCAACCTGCGTCGTTGGGCTCAAGACATCCTTCAGCGCCCAGCGGTTCAGCGTGGCCGTATCGTCAATCGCACATCGGGCAAGCCTAGCGAGCAGCTACGCGAACGTCACGATGCTTCGGATTTCGATTTGAAAACCCAAGATAAGCTGGCGCCTGAAACCAGCGATTGAATAACTTTCCTATATTAAGCCTGTTCTTTTCTTCATGAAGATAGAAGAGCAGGCTTGTTTGTGCTGAATATCAGGGTGGTATGGCGTTCTACTGCTTGTTATTTAATATTCTTGTATATGGTTTGTTGGAGTTTGTTTGTATTTTTTAGTTTTAAAATATTCAAATTAATATAGTTCTATTGTTCTGTGGATATATGTTTTTTACTATTTAATTAAGTTTTTTATCTTATTTATATTATGTACTAGTTGGACTTATATGCCAATTTAATATAAAGTAGTAGCCAATGTTATCTATGGGAGAGTATTTTGAGTCAGAAAAAAATCGCTATTTTAGGCGCAGGTCCGAGTGGTTTGGCGCAATTGCGCGCATTTGAAGCAGCACGTCTAGCTGGGGTTAAGGACCTGCCAGAGATTGTCTGCTATGAAAAACAAAATGATATTGGCGGCATGTGGAACTATACATGGCGCACAGGTTTAGACCGCAACGGTGAACCTGTTCATGGCAGTATGTATCGTTATTTATGGTCGAATGGCCCAAAAGAATGTTTAGAATTTGCGGACTATTCTTTTGAAGAGCACTTCGGCAAACCCATTCCATCGTATCCGCCACGTGAAGTCCTTAAAGACTATATTATGGGGCGTATTGATCAGCAAGATATCCGTAAGTACATTCGTTTTGAGTGCCCAGTGCGTTGGGTGACCTTTGACGATGAGACGCAGAAATTCACTGTTACCGTGATGAATCATAAAAGCGGTGAGCAGGAAACCAATGAGTTTGATTATGTTGTTGTTGCAACAGGTCACTTCTCAACGCCAAATATGCCGTACTTTGAAGGTCTAGAGCAGTTTCCAGGTCGTGTGATGCATGCCCATGACTTCCGTGATGCGCTAGAGTTTAAAGATAAAGATATTCTGTTGGTGGGTGGTAGTTACTCAGCTGAAGATATTGGTACTCAGTGCTATAAGTACGGTACTAAGTCAGTAACCATCAGTTATCGCAGCCAGGCGCTGGGTTACGATTGGCCTGAAGGCATTAAAGAAGTGCCGCTGATTGCAAGCTTTGAAGATGATGTAGTGCATTTTGTTGATGGCAGCAGTCAGCGTTTTGATGCGATTATTATGTGTACGGGTTATTTATTCCACTTCCCGTTCTTACCTGATGAGTTGCGTTTACAAACGCATAACTGTTTGTATCCAGAGAATTTATATAAAGGTATTTTCTGGCAGCAGAACCCACAGTTGATTTATTTGGGTATGCAGGATCAGTATTTCACCTTCAATATGTTTGATGCACAAGCGTGGTATGCACGTGATGTGATTCTTGACCAGATTCAGTTGCCTGAGTTGGCCGAACGCCAAGCCGATGAGCAGAAGTGGCTGGCTGAATATGCGAAAGTCACCGATGTTGATGGTGATATCGACTTCCAAGCGCAGTATATTCGCGACTTAACCAATGTGACTGACTACCCTGAGTTTGCTGTAGAGCAGCAGGGTGAGATCTTTAAAGAATGGCAAAAAGATAAGCAAGTCGACATTATGGGCTTTAGAGAAAAGGCTTATCGCTCAACCTTAACCAACACTTTGGCGCCAGAGTTGCCAGAGCCGTGGTTGGATATTTTAGATGATTCACTTGAGCACTTTTTGAACTTGTCGTTCTGCAGCAAAACACCTAAAAAGAAAGCAAGCTAGTTCTTGATATACGGCTTGTATTAAAACGGCGCTGAAGCGATTCAGCGCCGTTTTTGTATCAGTAGATATAGTCTTTTTGCTGTTTGATACAGCATCAGTTGCTTGAGACTGGCCATCTGCCGATACGTTGAGATAGCAGTAACTTTTCCCAAATCGTTTGATATTAATACAGTACTGTATGCCTTCAATGATCGATTTTTATACTTCTATATAGCAAGTAGGCTTGGTTCTGTCATGCCGATTATATTCTGCAATTAACCCCCCTCTTGCATCTTGGTTTTTATTCGCTGTAATATATCGAGTTATATTATAACGTATTGGTATGTTTTGAATGGATACTCTGCCACCCTTGCTGCTAAAAAAACAGCGTATTTTATCATTGAGCCTTCTTGCAACTGCTTGTGCAGTTGTGACTCCTTTGGCTTTTTCCCACGATGCTAAGCAGGCTTCGCTGACATTGCCTGAGCAAACAGTTAAAGCTCAGCAGCAAGTATTTGAAGATTCGCCTCATACACATCATGTTGATGCTGAGCGTTTACAAAAAACTATGGCAAAGGGTTTACGTGATGTTTTTGTCACTGAGCCCAGCGTGCAAGTGGGCTCAGGATCACGTAATGGGCAAAAAATCATGTTGCGTGGTGTCGAAGATTTGAACTTAAATATTCAGATTGATGGCGCGCGTCAAGGGGCTAATACCTTTCACCACCAAGGGCGTGTGCAGGTTGATCCGTATTTATATAAGCAGATTTCTGTGGATACAGGGCCGGCGGCGGCTGATGTCGGGCCGGGTGCGCTGGGTGGTAGTGTGCGTTTTGCAACAGTTGATGCGCAGGATTTATTACGTCCAGGGCAAACCAGTGGTGCACGCTTGGGTGCGCAGTTTGAAGATAAAACCCGCACGCACGGCGGGATTGCCTCAGCCTACACCCTGTTGAATGATTCCACTGGTTTGCTCGGTTATGTGCGTACGCTGGACAGTGGAACGTCAAAAGACGGCAAGGGGCATCGTATTGAGTCCACGGATGGTGATAACCGCAGTTATTTATTTAAGCTCAGTATGTTGGAACAAGACGGCCATAGTTTGCGTATTGCTGCAGAGCGTAATACCAACTCGGGCGGTACTTTGCGCGCCAATATGCCATGGCAAACGGGTAATGATATTCAAGCGGATGATGATCAAGAAGCCTTTCGCGATACGGTGACGGTCAATCACCGCTATCAACCGACGAGTCAGCCGTTCATTGATCTAGAGACGAGCTTGTATCACAACGTCAGTCGCTTGGAGTTGTATCGTGATCAGGGCGATGAAACCTATGAAACACGCAGCCTCGGCGGCAGCGTACGTAATACTTGGCGCTTTGCTTTAGGGCCGATTCAGCATGCCTTGGTGACTGGCTTTGATCATTTCCATGATCGCGGTAGCCGCTGGGACAGTCAGGGCCATTACGATGAGCGCGCCTTAAATCATGGTGTGTTTATTCAGAATCGCATGCAGTGGGGGCCGGTGCGCTTATCTGTGGGTGGGCGTGGTGATTTTTACGATACCAACTATGCCAATGGTGTGGGCAGTAAAGGTGAAGTGTATTCGCCTAACGCCACTTTTGAGTGGGACCCGTTGTCCAATATTGATTTGACCTTATTTGCAGGCTACGGCGAGTCAGCACGGGGTGCTAAGCTCAATCAGGCGGGCTGGTTGCAAAAGTATTCAAGCGATTTTCGTCTTGGCAAAAATGGTCATTTAAAACCTGAATATGCGCAGCAGCGTCAGTTGGGTGTGCGCTGGCATGATATGTCGGTGTTGACGCCGGGTGATCATTTAGGTTTAAGTTTTATGATGTATAACACCCATATTCGTGACTATCAGATTGTCCCAGGCGAAGGTATGAAAGGTGTTACGGATCATATTCGTAATGCGCCGGGAGCTGTACGCAGTCATGGTTATGAGCTGGCAGGGCATTGGGGCCTAAATGATGTTTTATTGAGTATGGCCTACAGTCATAATGTGGTGCGCAACTGGAATGGTCAACCGATGGATACCAGTGGTGAGTCAGCCCGTGTGGGTGTATCGACCGGTGATCGTTTGGTTTTGGATGCAAACTGGACTTTAACGCCAGCATTGAATGCCGGTTACACCTTGGTTGCGGTGAAACGTTTGAACGATGTGCCGGTAGGCCGTCCTGATAAGCCAGGCTATGGCGTGCATAATCTACGCGTGGGTTGGTCACCTTTGGCTGATCAGGATCGCTTCCAAGTTAACTTTGTGGTGGAAAACCTGTTTGATAAGCATTATGCCGATCATGTCACTGCGCGCACGGTACAAACTAAAAATACTGCGACAGCCGTTGCCGGTCAGCACTATGCGAACTGGGAGCCAGGACGTACCTTTAAGGTGTCTGCAGATTGGTTCTTCTAACCACAGTCTGTAGCTAAGTTGCAACTAGGCTAGTCATCGCCTTATTGCTAGCGGCATCATATAACAGCGTATTGCGATTTCGATTGCATACGCTGTTTTTGTAGGTGCGCAGCTAGCGAGTTCTAGCGCTGATATATGCTGTGTGGGCTGATAGTCTAGATAGCTGTTTAGACTATATTTTAGCCTCTAAATGGATTGATAGATTGAGCGCAGAGGTGGGCAGGAGGCTGGCATGGGCTTTTTAAATATTGGTAAAAAAGATAAGTTGGGTAAGCAAAAGCGTATTGAGCACCGTGGCCGTCATCTGCGCGTCAGTCGCACCGGTGGGATTGCTCTGCGTAAGCAGGTGAAAGTTGCTGGCTTAACTGTGACGGCCAATACCAAGCATGGCTTGCGCGTATCGAGTCGCGTGGCTAAAAATACACGTATCGCCCTGCAAAATGGTCGTTTTGTACTGCAGGGACGTTATGGCAGTGGCCCAACACGTCTGAATCTATCTAAAAGTGGCGTCACCGTTTCGACACGTAACTCATTGGGCACCTTTAACTGGGTTAAACCCAATCGCTCTTCAGTCAAGATTGCCGGTGTGCAGTTGCGCGGTAAAAAAGCGGCCAATATTCAATTGATCTATATGTTGCTGTTCAGTTTGAGCCAAAGTGTACAAATGGCCTGGCACGCTTTGAGGTATGTGCTGCAATTGCTCATCATGCTGCTGACTTGGGTATTGGAGCGAGTGTTGTCGATCCCTTATGGCTTAGGTGTGCTTAAACAGCGTATCAGTCATGCTCGGCTGAAGCGTTCTTTTAAGACGGCACAGCTGTTATTTCAGCCAGAAATCAGCGAGTGGACTCAGCCTGAGTTATTAACAGCCATGCAGTTGATATTGGTCGGCTGGGGTGCTGGATTAACGGCTGATGAGGCGGCGCTGCGACTGATTCAGTATATTCATCTGCATCCAGACGATACCCTTTTGTTACCCACAGCCGTGCCTGCGTTGCCAATCATCGCGCAGCAACTTGAACACGCACGCAATCAAGCTGAAGGGCAAACTGCCGCTGATCCGCGCGTTATTATGGGGTTACTCGCTCGGCAGTATGCGGGTGTTGCCACTGAGGATGAGGCGGTAGCAGGTTTATTCGCCGCTGATGAATTGGTTTTAGCCTTGGGTGAGCGCACGGTCATGCAAGATGCTTTAGTGCAGGTGTTTGCAGACTTTGCTGGATTGCGTTTGCAGATAGCGGAGCAAGAGATAGCACCAACGCCTGAGGAAAATCCGCTGCAGCACTTTGCAACCGAAAGCTCTGTGCAAAACCGTTCAACACCAGCACCAGCAAGAAACACATCTGCGCTGATTAATCTAAATACAGCGACACTGCAGCAATTACAAAGCTTGCCGCATATTGGCAGTGAGCGTGCGCATGCAATCATTGCTTTGCGGCCGATTTCTCAGTTGTCACAGTTGCAATCGATCTCGGGTATTGGCCTAGCACGCTTAGCAGCGATCGAAGCTGCAGGTGTCGAGCTTTAATCGTGCTTGGATAGTCTAATTATTTAGCTTTAAACGCAGGCTAAGTTGATTGTCTAGGGTTGGTCTTCAGGCGTAATGTGAATGCATTCAGGTGTGCCGTCGGTTTTAATACGGCGTTTTAAATACATACCTTCAAATGTGGCAATCAGCGTGTTCGAGCGCGGTACGATAATTTGCGCAACCAGAACTGAATCAATGCAGTGCTGGTGAACTGACACCACTAAAGGCGGCGTAGTTTGCTCGGCAATCAGCCCCAATAAATGTGTGGTGTTTTGGTGTTTAAGATGCAAACCACTGGCCTTGCCATCATCTTCTACGCCCAGCCATAACTCGCCGCCTGAGGTATTAGCGAGGCAAGTCAGTGCCTCGATCAGCTCTCGATCAGGGTAACCGTTGCGATCACTTTTAAACTCAACGGTAAGGCTTTCTGTAGTGGGAAGAACAACTCGCACAGGACTGACCTTCTATAAAATATGTTACACAGTATAAGCAGTTAAAATAGGTGCTTAGAATAACAAAAACTAACAACGGATTTCATCTTAATCCATAGAATAAGCTTTGCCATATTTGAGTGCTAATCGCGTAGGCTATTGATCATAGAAGATACTTAATATTATCAGGAGTTTTAAGTGCATCAAATCAATCCGAAAAAACTGCTGCACAGTAAGTGGACAGCGGTGCGCCCAGTCAATAAAGAAAAACACTTTTTAGTCACTGAGTTAAAGTTGGATGAAGAGGGTAATGTGATTCATTGCTTACTCGAAGCAGTGATCTCTAATCGAGAAGAAGCCATTGACTGGCAAGACTTAAAAAACACCGAGCATTGGCGTCAAGGTTGGCAGTGATCGGCTGTGCTGGCTGGGTGGTCAGCGCTGGATAAACTGACGGGAGCAGCAGCATGCGTCATCGTGTTTTCACTTATATTACTCGTGTGGATCAGTTGTTGATTCTGGAATATGTAGATGGCCGTTATTTAGAACCGCAAATTCCTGGCGGTACTGTTGAGATAGGCGAACAACCGGCTGCTGCGGCGTTACGTGAAGCACAGGAAGAAACCGGTTTAACGGCGCTTAAACTAGTCAAGTGTCTCGGTAGTTTTGAGCGTGATCTCAGTGATATAGGTCGTGATGAACGCATTGTGGCGTGGTTTTTTCATTTGCACACCCATGAAGCAACGCCTGATTTATGGCAACATTTTGAATGCGACTCCTCAGAAGGACTGGCACCCATCGAGTTTGCAGTATCTTGGGTGCCGCTCAATGACTTGCCTAAGCTGGGAGGTATTGATGCCGCGATGTTGGCGCAATTGCAGGCATCTGTGCGCGAACATGCGCTTAAGTTGGGCGAGGGGTGACAACTTGCCCTACCTGATAGAGCAGCGCAGAAAGTTATAATATACTATACTAATATCCTAAGTAAGTTTGCTGCGGTTGTACGTTAATAAGTACGCTGCAGATAACGAATACAGGGGTCATTATGAAAATTGCAGTCACCAGTCAAAACCGTAAAGTTATCACTGAACATGCGGGTCGTTGCCGTAAGTTTTGGGTATTTACCACGCAAGATGGCGCAATTACTGAAAAAGAATTGCTTGAATTACCTAAAGAGCAATCATTCCATGAGAGTTCAGCACATGAGCCTCATCCACTCGATGATATTGATGTCTTTATTACTGCAGAGATGGGCAGTGGCATGGTTAGGCGTCTTGCACGCAAAGGTATTAAAGGCTTGATTACTAAAGAAACTGATCCAGAAACAGCAGTCTTGCTGTATCTAAAGGGTGAACTGCAAGCTGACGAAACATCCTCTCATGAGGGTGATTGCCAAAGCCATAAACATAAGCATTGAGCACTAGGTTAGTCTGCACACTCTGAGTGTGCAGAACTCAAACTGCGCGTTTATTGTGCGGTTAAACCACCATCAACAATAAACTCTGCACCGGTCGAATAGCTGGAATCATCAGACGCTAAGTAGAGCACTATACTGCTCACTTCTTCTGGTTGTGCTACACGTTTTAATGGAATGTTTTTAGCAAAGGCTTCCACTGCAGCTTTGGTATCGCCTTGCATAATCATAGGTGTGGCAATCACGCCTGGATGCACTGAATTCACGCGAATACCGTAAGGCGCGCACTCTAAAGCCGCCGCTTTGGTCATGCCGCGTACGGCAAATTTCGAATCGGTATAACCAATTGCCCCACCGACCAAGCCATTAATCGATGAAATATTGATAATCGAGCCTTGCTTGCTGTCTTGCATCGACGGTATGACTGCTTTCATACCTAGAAAGACCGAGACTTGGTTGATCTCAATAATGCGGCGGTAGTCCGCTAGTGATGTATCTAAAATCGACTTTGATTGAGTGATACCCGCGTTGTTAACCAGCACATTAACTGTGCCAAATTGCGCTGCAGTTTTTGCAATCACTTGCGCCCAATCGTCTTCGCTGGTGACATCATGCTGCATAAATAAAGCATTACTACCTAACTCGTTGGCGAGGGCTTGACCTTTTTCCGCATTGATATCGGTCAGCACAACTTTGGCGCCTGCTGCGATACACAGGCGTGCATGGGTGGCACCCATACCTTGTGCTGCGCCGGTGATGATAATAACTTTACCCTGTAAACGAGCCATATGAACGCCTTATAGAATGAATAATGGCGTCGAATCTAACGCCTACGCGAGACTATGCTAACAGCTGCCCCGCTTGCACTGTATGCCAGCGGGTATTGCCTTAATCATAGCGTGCTTAAACCAACTGGCGCTGCAGAACTTTGCTTAAGTGCGCAAGCGGGCTGACGCTGGGATCGTATTGGTTTTCTGGGGCAATATGAAAGGTTTGTTCCATCATATATTGACCTGACTCGACACCATGTAAGGCGTGATCAGAAAAACACACCCAAACCGAGCCGGGTGCAAACGGCATACTGACTTGCTCGGCTTCTTTTTGGTACTGCATATCAGCTTTCATAGAGTCATGCAGTTGCAGCATCAGATGGTCGTACTCTGTGCGCAGCGACTTGGTAATACCCAGTGTATGCAGTGCTTTCGCTTGCCAGCGCACATAAGGTTTACTGCGCGGCAGCATGGTTTTAATCATATCGGCAAACGGCTCACCAACACGCCAAACACGCGGTACGCCTTCAGGATTAATATTACTAAAGACCCGTAAAATACGCTCACCACGATTGGGCCGCGATGGAAAAGCATCCACATGCATACGGCGATCATCCGCACGCCATGATTGTTTGCGCGCTTCAACGGTCTTTGGACGGTAGCTGGTAGGAGCCTTGCGTAAGGCACCTTGGTATTTTGGCAGCAGGCTATGCACCAGTTGTTCTGCTTGCGTGCGATAGCGTTTCAGCATGGTGCTGAGCAGTACTTGGGTATCTTGATCAGTGGCTGCACCTTTGAGCTGATTATCGCTTGCTAAGCTGATATTACGTACTTTTTCATCCAGTACGGCAGGCGTTAGCAGAGCTTGTTCATCCTCATCTAAGATGAAGGGTAGATTAGGGAAGTACAGCACTTTGCCTTGCTCAAGCGCACGAATCCAGCGAGTGTCAGTGTCGGGAAGTTGCCAATCTGTTGCGGGGATTTCTACAATTTGCGATTTCATATCAATAAGCCTTCGCTGTATTACGTTGGCTAATCTTTAAAGCCGAGACCTAATATGTGCGTTAAATGTTATATACATATAGATAATACGTGATGGATGCTGACTGCAGCCTGTCCAGCAGAGTGGATTGATCTGTTGTCAGGCGGATTAAACTGAGCGGGGCGGGCGTATCAGGCGGCTTGGTCTTATTGAAAGGTGATGTTATTTGACTGCGTCAGCGGCTGGCTTTAGCTGAAGATCAAATACCTGTAGTCTGTTGGTTAATGAGCTGTGTGATAGCCCGCGCCTTGCTGGAGAGAGTCGTTATTGAGTCGCGTTGTGAATACTTTTGGCTATCAATCGACAGTTTAAATAATCAATAGATCAGGTGTTTTATGCAACTCACTGAAGTGTTACAGCGTCGTTATGCAACTAAGGCTTTTGATGCCACAAAAAAACTACCCGAAGCTGTAGTTGAGCAATTATTTGCTTTGCTGCGCTTAAGCCCCTCTAGTACCAATATTCAGCCGTGGCACTTTATTGTTACCAGTACCGATGAGGGTAAGGCGCGTTTAGCTAAAGGCGCGGGTGGCAATTACAGCTATAACCAAAGCAAAATTCTCAATGCTTCACATGTCGTACTATTTTGCGCACGTACGCAGATTGATGAGGAGCATTTGCAAAAAGTGTTGGCGGCTGAGGAGCGTGATGGCCGTTTTGTTGCCAACCTTGAAATCAAAGTGGCGGCGCACAATACTCGTGTGGCTTATTTAAATGAGCATAAATTTACTAAGAAAGACGTGCCGCATTGGCTCGAAAAACAAGTCTATTTAAATATGGGCAGTTTCTTGCTGGGTGCCGGATTACTGGACATTGATGCAGTGCCATTGGAAGGTATTGATCAGGCCATTTTGGATGCTGAATTTGATTTAAATGAGCGTGATTTAACTGCCATTACTGCGGTTGCCTTGGGTTATCGAGCAGAGACTGATTTTAATGCGTCTTTGCCGAAATCACGTTTAGCAGCCGAAGATGTTTTTACTGTAATTTAAGTTGGACTGTAGCGCGGCATAGGGTTTTTATAAGCCTAGGCTGGTGCTATTTAAATGCGTAGCACATAGAGACAGTTACCGTTGTTAAGGCACACTCAATGCGAATAATCAAAGCACCGCACAGCTATCAAGAAGAGATTCGTAAGAGCCGTTTTCTAGCGCAGGCGGTTTTTTTAGCTAATGCTGAACAGGCGCCAGAGTTGATTGCCCAGCTGAGTACGCCTAATGTTTCGCATAACTGTTGGGCGTGGCGCTGTGGCGATCAATACCGCTTTAATGACGATGGTGAGCCCAGTGGTACCGCCGGGCGGCCTATTTTAGCGGCGATTGAAAACCAGAACTTTGATCAAATATTGATCGTGGTGACGCGCTGGTATGGCGGTATTCAGTTAGGCACCGGTGGTTTAGCGCGAGCTTATGGCGGTTGTGCGAATCAAGTCTTACAGACCGCCAGTAGTGAAATCTTAGTGCCACAGACTGTTTTGACCGGACATTGTCCGTACACCTATTTAGATATCTTTAAAGTGCGGATTGCTGAGGCGGGTGGTGTGGTGAATAGTGAAGAGTTTGATGCAGAGGGTGCGGCCTTGAATTTAACTATCCCCGATGGGCAGGTGGCTGCCTTGCAAGACATCTTGAGTGAGGCCACGCGCGGTGTCAGTTCTTTAGAAGAAGTTAAGCGGTCTTAAAACAACAAACCGCCCTAAGAGGCGGTCTGTTGTGAAGCAAATGCAGCGATTAACGCCAGTCGGCACGGTCCATTAAACGGATCGCTTCAGCTTGACGCTTACCTGCGACTTCAACAGGAATGGTGTCAGCTTTAAACTCGCCCCAAGCCGCAACTTCTTCAGAGGGCTTAACACTTGGGTTGGCAGGGAATTCTTGGTTTACGCCAGCAAAGATGCTTTGTGCTTCTTCAGTGGTCATCCACTCGAGTAGTTTGCGCGCTTCGTCAGCGTGTGGTGCATATTTAGTGATACCAGCACCGGATAAGTTGACGTGAACACCACGGTCATCTTGGTTAGGCCAGAATAGTTTTACTTTTAGATCTGGGTTTTGTTTGTGTAAACGGCCGAAGTAGTAGCTGTTGACGATACCCACATCACATTGTCCGGCATTGATTGCATCCAGCAGTGCGGTGTCGTCTGAGAACACATCGGTGGCTAAGTTATTGACCCACGCTTTAACCAGTTTCTCAGTTTGTTCTGCACCATGAGTTTCAAGCAAAGTGGCGGTCAGAGACTGATTGTAAACTTTTTTACTGGTGCGTAAGCACAGGCGGCCTTTCCAGTTTTTATCAGCGAGTGCTTCATAGGTGCTCAACTCTTCTGGCGTGACACGCTCGGTTGAGTAAGCAATGGTACGGGCGCGCAGTGATAAACCTGTCCACTTATCACCGCTAGAGCGGTATTGAGCAGGGATATTGGCTTTAATAACGTCTGAGTTCAGCGGCTGCAAAATATCCATTTGCTCAGCTTGCCAGAGGTTGCCAGCATCGACAGTAATCAGGATATCAGCTGGTGTGTTGCCACCTTCAGCTTTTAGACGCGCCATCAGCGGTGCTTCTTTATCGGTAATAAATTTGATTTTGACGCCGGTTTGCTCGGTGTACTTATCAAATACAGGTTTGATCAGCTCGTCGATGCGTGAAGAGTAAACAACGATTTCGTCAGCTGCTTGGATGTGACCAGCCATAACGCTTAATGCGAGTGCGGCAAGAATGGGTTTACGAATCGACATGGCAACCTCAGATTGGGGTGAAAGTTTGTAAATGATAGTTACTTGCATTTAGTTTATCAACTAAATCCGCATAAATTTATAATAAACTGTATTTTTAGAGGACAGATGCGCTGAATAAACGGCTATGACACAGCGTGCTAAATAGGTGCAGGCGCGTTGTTTGCGCGCGCTGCACCCAGAGAGGATTAAGGCTGAGCGAGGTCAGGTAAATCAGCACCTAAACCGAGCGCATGGCGGATAAACATAGCTTTAGCCTGATCTAAATTATCAATCATCTGTAAACCACTGTTACGTAACCAGCGCAGCGCTAAGGCATCGGCTTGAAAGAGATGCTGAAAGGTCTCCATGGCGGCCATCATGGCTAAGTTTTCTGGCATGCGCCGACGCTCAAAGCGACTGAGGACACGCTCACTGGCAATATCTTCGCCGCGAGCATGAGCGTGCAATAGCACTTCGGCCAGTACTGCCGCATCTAAAAAACCTAAATTGACACCTTGGCCTGCCAATGGGTGAATACTGTGCGCAGCATCACCAATCAGCGCTAAACCCGGCTCCACATAGCGCTTAGCGTGGCGCTGGCGCAATGGAATGCTATAGCGTTGGTCAGTGTGCTCAATTGCCCCGAGACGGTGCTCACAGGCTTGGCCTAGGGCTGTACAAAATGCTGCATCATCCAGTGCCATCAGTTGTTTCGCGCGTTCTTCAGGGATGGACCAGACAATCGAACACCAGTTTTTGCCGTCACTGTGCTGCAATGGCAGTAGAGCGAGTGGGCCTTCATCGGTAAAACGTTGCCAAGCGGTGTCTTGGTGAGGTTTTTCACAGCGCACGCTGGTAACGATGGCGTGGTGTAAATAATCCCACTCACGGGTTGCACAGCCGGTCAGACTGCGGATCGCGGAGTTAGCACCATCAGCGGCAATCACTAAGGGGCTGCGTATTTCAGTACCGTCATCTAATTGCATTAACCAGCCGTCGCTGCTGTGGCGCAGTTGTTCAACGCTTGAGTCTGGTAATAAGCTGATCTCAGAGTTGTGTAATTGCTCAAGCAAGGCATCTTGGGTCACACGGTTTTCAACAATATGCCCCAGCACATCGGCGTGCACGCTGCTGGCGGAAAAGTGAATCTTGCCGGTACCTGAACCATCCCAAACGTACATATCACGGTAGGGACTGGCACGATGTGTGCTGATGGCAGGCCAAGCATTGACGCGTTGTAAAATGCGCTGGCTGGCAATCGATAAGGCACTGACGCGCGGCTCAAAAGGTTGTTCTGGGCTAAAGGGCGTGATGGTTAATGGACTGCGATCGACTAAGACGATATTAAGGCCACTGTCTTTGAGCGCTAAGGCGAGCGTACTACCAACCATTCCCGCGCCGACGATGATTAAATCTGCGTGCATATTAAGGTCCTACTCTGGAGTGGCAGCAAGCTGCGCTGTAGATATCTGAGGTTGGCAGTTGAGCATGCCGTTCTGTGCATAGACAATCGGTTGCGACCTTGGGTCAGCACAGTCATAGCCTAGACCTGATCCGATGAACTGCGTACGCCGATGCCCATGGCTTGACGAGCAAACCAACGTTTGGCCGGCGGCAGTAAATCAAGCCCTAATAAACCTAGGTTGCGACCACCAGCGAGAGCGGGTTGGCCGCTGGAAAATAAACGTGTGACACGGTCAGAAAAGCCAATGGTCAGTTCTTGATCAAGCTGCTGGTTTTTTTGAAAACGTTGCAGTGTGGCTAGGTCACCGGGTGTCTGCGGGCCACTTAATATGCAGTCAGCCAGCGCCATACTATCGCGCAAAGATAAATTGTAACCTTGGCCAGCAACCGGGTGCAGGCTGTGCGCGGCATTACCCAATACGGCTAAATGTGCGCGCACTTGTTCGCTGCTTTCGATCAGGCTTAAAGGGTACATATAACGCTGGCCCACCTGTTCAATGGCGCCGAGGCGGTAACCAAAACAGCTTTGTAACTCTTGCAGAAACTGCTGATCAGGCAGTTCATATAAACGCTGTGCTTCCTGGGGTTCACGTGTCCAAATCAATACACAGCGGTTATCAGATAAGGGTAAGAGCGCCATCGGACCATCATCGGTAAAGCGTTCAAACGCCATACCTTGGTGCGGTAATGCTGTGCTGATATTGGCAATCAGCGCCGTCTGTCCATAGCTGGTTTTTTGCGCGTGAATACCTTGTTGTTCGCGTAAGCCAGAGCGGCCACCGTCGGCTAAAATCGCTAAATCACAATCTAAGCTACTGCCATCGTCGAGGTCCAGGCGGTAGCCATCACTGAGTGCCTGCATTTTTTCGACACGGGCAGGGCAGCGCCATTCGACGACATCACTATCCAGTGCGCCCCAGAGGCAGTGGCCCAGCCAGGCGTTTTCCACCACATAGCCCAAAGCGGGTACACCTTCTTCGCTGGCGTTCAGGCGTGCTGCAGCAAAGCGACCGCGGTCAGAAATATGAATATCAGTAATAGCTTCGGCATGAGGTGCGATAGCATCCCACAAACCTAAGCGCTGATAGATTTGCTGGCTGCCATAGGATAAAGCCGAGCCGCGAGCGTCATAGCTGGGTTGGTAGCTGTCGCCGGGGGCATAGGGTTCAATCAGAACAATCTTCCACTGCCGTTCCCGTGCGCCAGCTTGTAAGGCTAACGCCAAGCTGGCGCCGACTAAACCACCACCAATAATTGCGATCTGCACTCGGCTCATGGCTAAGCTCCAGGTTGTTGTGCGGCAGCCATTAAACGTTCAATGTCTGCCACTGTCTTAGGGACTGCATTAGTCAGAACATGGCAGCCGTTTTCGGTGACCACCACATCATCTTCAATACGTACACCAATGCCGCGCCATTGTTCAGGTACATCCAAATTGTCGACGGCAATATAAATACCAGGCTCAACGGTCATGGTCATGCCCGCTTCGAGCTCGCGCCATTGGCCATCGACTTTATATTCGCCGACATCATGCACATCCAGACCGAGCCAGTGCCCAGCACGGTGCATATAAAACGGACGGTAGGCATCATTGGCAATCAATGTTTCTAGATCACCTTGTAGCAGACCCAGCTCTAATAAGCCTGCGGTAATTACGCGCACCGTGGCATCGTGGGCGTCATTCCAACGGTGCTTTGGTGAAATATAATTCATCGCGTCAAGGTTGGCTTTCAGAACCAACTCATAAATGATTTTTTGTTCTGCACTAAAGCGGCCATTGACCGGGAAGGTGCGAGTGATGTCGCTGGCATAACAGTCAATCTCACAACCCGCATCAATCAACACTAAATCGCCATCGCGTAACGGGGCATTATTTTCAGTGTAATGCAAAATACAGGCGTTTTTACCACTGGCGACAATCGATGAATACGCCGGCAAACGTGCGCCACCTTTACGGAATTCATAGTCCAGTTCAGCTTCTAGATGATACTCATATAAACCTGCTTTAGAGGCTTGCATCGCACGGATATGGGCGCGACATGAAATATCAGCGGCCTGTTGCATAGTGGCGATTTCTGCTGGGCTTTTACGCAGGCGCGCATCGTGCAGTAAGTGATCGAGCATGACAAATTCTTTGGGTGGCTGTGCGCCCATACGTGCTTTGCTGCGAATGGTGTTGAGCCAGTCCATCATTTGCTGATCAAATTCTGCATTATTGCCGATGGAGTAATACACGCGCTCACGGCCTTCAATTAGACCGGGCAAAATGTCATCAATATCGCTAATGGGGAAGGCATCATCGGCTTGATAGTCGGCGATGGCGCCATCTTGACCCGCACGTAAGCCGTCCCAGAGTTCGCGTTCAGGATTACGCTCACGGCAAAATAAAACAAATTCACCATGCTCGCGCTTGGGAATCAGCACCAACACCGCTTCGGGCTCGGAAAAACCTGACAAGTAAAAAAAGTCACTGTCTTGTCGGTACGGGTATTCAACGCTGCTGTTACGGGTGCTGACGGCCGCTGCAGATAAAATTGCAATGCTGTTGGGCGTCATGCGTTGCATCAGTTGTTGGCGGCGTTGTGCGTATTCAGAGGTGCTGATTGAGCTCATGCGGTGTGGCTCCTGTAAGTTTTAGTGTACGGCGGGTGTTGCGTCTTTGGCGTCGTCAGTGCTCGGCGGCGTGTAGTTGGCGCATTCGGTAAAGAGAAATAATGGTACAACGCGTAGGTACTCGTTGACTTCCATATAGGCGACTTCACCTTCTTCGTGTTCTTCTTCATCGACTTCAATTTGCGCAACGGAAATTAAGTCTTCGAGAATTTCGCGCACGTCTTTAGATATTTCAGTGTTACCGATATTGTTACCAAAACCACTTAAAAAGCCTTGCGCCCATTGGCCTAAAGCTTCAGTGCGCAACTGCAGTGATTCGTCATCGCTGGGTAGTAATAATGTCAGGGAGACGCTGCTATCAGCGATCAGCTCAGTTTTGACCATTTCTTGTAGGCCAAGCAGAGCAGCGTGCAGGCTGCTGGGAACTTCACTGTCAAATAAGTCTTGTGCTTCTTTGAGCCAGCCTTCAGCAGTAAAACCGGCGCCTGCACAGCAACGGCCGAGCAGTAAACCTTGTAGTTCAGCCGGTGAAATAACATGGCCACTGGTGTTGAGTAAGGTGGCAAATGAGGTGTAAGCAGATTGAGTTTGGGGCATGTAAAATCCGAAATAATGGAACTGTTACGTGGTTTTAAGAGTCGTTTATATGATGAGCCTAAGTATATCGCGTTGTTGAGTATGGCGCTAAACACTGATCTTTGCAGCCGCTGATATATTTGCTCACTGATTCGCTAGGTTTATATGATAAAAACCTGCAAAACTCAGCACTTTAATGAAAATGTGTAGGATACAGGTTACAACCTTAAGTTTATTTCTTCGATAGCCTGTATAGCACTGTGCGCGGCGGCGTACGGGCGTTAGAATGATATATATACAAAGTATGTAATATGACGTGGTGAACACTGGAGGGCGGGTGAAAAATACTGATTTACAAGCCTTAGTGCAGGCCGTTGAGCAATTGATTCAACGTAACACTGAACTTAGCACGCACAATCAAGCACTGCGTGAAGAGCGTGGGCAATTAATCGAACAAAACGATATGGCGCAGCAAAAAATTGTCGCTATGATTTCTCGGCTTAAAGCGTTGGAGCAGGACTTATGACTCAATCCCAGACAGTCACCGTACGTATCTTGGATAAGGACTATCATATTGCTTGTCCTGAGCAAGAAAGTGAAAATTTAGAGCGTGCAGCTCAGTACCTCGATAAAAAAATGCGCGGTATTCGGCGTGCGGGAAAAGTGGTTGGCGCAGAACGTATTGCGGTGATGGCTGCTCTGAACATCACCTATGAGTTGCACAGTACACAGCATGCTCAACCGCTGGATGATAAAAGTGCTGAGCAGATACAAGGCTTGTTGACGAGTGTGCAGCAGAGTTTAAATAGCGCTGAGTAATCGACTCTTGAGGCACTCAAAGATTTGTGTATACTGGAGACAACTCCCTCGAGTGTTAGCCAGTTGACTATGTCCCTGAGCCGATTCATACCACACCGGGGATTACAATTTTGGACTGGTGTGCATGTCCGCTTGCGGAAAGCCTAAAAGTCTATCGTAATCTCCACCTTGAACTTTCGGGTTCAAGGGTCACGTCGATAGCGGCACTTCTGGGGAGACTTTTTTTATACAATGCAAGTCAATACCTCTCGCTCACGAGCCCAGTTACGTACTCAGCTACGTCAACAGCGGCGCACTTTATCCCCGAGTCAACAAGCACAAGCGGCACTGCAATTGTTTAGACAGTTAGCACAGCATCCGCTCTTTCGTCGTGCGCAACATATCGCTTTATATATCGCCAGTGACGGTGAAATTGATCCGCAGCTGTTAATGCGTGAAGCGTGGCGTCGCGGTAAATCTGTGTATTTACCGGTCTTGCCCGCTTGGCCAAAAACAAGCATGGTATTTCAGCGTGTGCGCCCGATTCAACAATGGGAAAAGAACCGTTTTGGTATTTTGCAGCCACGCTGGTGTGCCGCCGATCAACGTGCGGTGTGGGCGTTGGATGTGGTGTTGTTACCCTTGGTTGGGTTTGATCAGTACGGTGGGCGTTTAGGAATGGGTGGCGGTTTTTATGATCGTTGCTTTGCTGAGCTGTACCAGTGTGATCATGTACTGACGCCGCAGCGTATTGGTTTAGCACATGAATGTCAGCGTGTTGAGCGTTTACCGCTAGCGCCTTGGGATATTCCTTTGCATGCAGTGGTTACTGATCAGCAGTGGTATACGGGACTAGCATAGTGTCGCTTGGGAAATTGTCGGTTTCGCTTTGATAGTCGCCGCGTTCCCAAAGGCTTTGTGTGTAACCTGTTGTCACCATGCCTAAGCTTAGGATAACCACTAAGATCCACATTAAATCAGGTTTACGTTTCATTGTTACTTTGCTCTCCAGCACATTGTTAACAGCATCAGTGCTGTTGTTCCAAGCCATCATTTTTACTGCAATGGGCTGTGTTGATAATATCATTGCATGTCAGCATGCTAATGAGTGTTTTTTTAAAAAAAAGTTCAAATGTTTATGCAAGTATTTTTGTAAACCGCTGCATTAAGCAAGTCAGAACGATATTGTCAGACAAGATGCTCCTAAAAGCTACAGGTTTATAGGGTTTGCCTAGACGCCCTCTAGACACAAGGTACAATCGGCCAATGTTTTGAGTGCTGCAGATGTTAGAGCAATACACTGAGCATCGATTGATATTTTGACTTTATACATTGCAGTGTCATCTATTACTGCAGTGTTCTCTCTTGCTAGGAGCACCCATGTCTACGCATAAAAGTTCGTCTCGTTTATTTCTTGTACCTTTATTGGTTGCTTTGGCTGCTGCGGGTGGTTTTGGTTATTGGAAATCATTACAAGATCGACTGCCCGAAGGGCTTTATGAAGGCAACGGCCGTTTAGAAGCAACGGAAGTACAGGTTGCGACTAAATATCCGGGTCGCTTGGCTGAAGTGCTGGTGGCTGAAGGCGATAGCGTCGTTATTGGACAATTACTAGCCCGTATTGATACACGTACCTTAGAAGCGCAACGCACACAGGCGCAATCTGAAGTATTGCGTGCACAGGAAAATGTGGCTGCAGCGCAAGCCACAGTGCATTTACGTGAAAGTGAACGCCGTTTAGCTGGGCAAGATTTAAAACGATTTCGTGAACTCTATGCGCGTGGCCATGCCAGCGGTCAGCAGATTGATCAACAGCAAGCGCGCTTTGATACCGCTTCAGCAGCTTTAGAAGCATCTAAAGCTCAAGTGCAAGCCGCGCAAGCGACGATTGGTTCAGCTGAAGCGATGGTGGCGCAACTGGCCAGTGAGATTGATGACAGCAGTTTACGCGCACCGATGAACGGTGTGGTGCAATTACGTTTAGCTGAGCCAGGCGAAGTGTTGGGCGCAGGCGGCCGTGTCTTTTTGCTGATCGATCCGACAGACCAATATATGAATGTCTATTTGCCTTCTGCAGTGGCAGGACGCTTAGCGGCCAAGGATCAAGCGCGTATTGTTTTAGATGCTTTACCTGAGCAACCTTTGCCCGCTGAAGTGGCTTTTGTTGCAGCCAAAGCGCAGTTCACCCCAAAAGAAGTGGAAACTCGCGATGAGCGCCAGAAACTGGTGTTTCGCGTTAAGTTACGCCTGACTGATCCAGCTGCCGTACCGCAAGCTAAACCCGGTATGCCAGGCTCGGCTTATGTGCGCAACTCTGCCGATGTAAACTGGCCTGAATCCTTACAATAAATTCTGCCGATGTGTTGTGTGCTGTTGCGATCAGCAGCGCGCAGATTACAGATTGAAATGGCATCCAAATCGGGTGCGGTAATGGATTGAGTTAGCGGGTAAAGCAGCATGAGTACAGAAGCAATTAAGGCCGTTCATATTTCGCACTGCTATGGCAAGCAAGCAGCATTAGATGATGTGAGCTTTAGCTTACCGGTGGGCAGTCGTTGCGGCCTGATTGGCCCTGATGGTGCAGGTAAATCCAGTCTATTGGGCTTGATTTCTGGAGTGAAAATCCTGCAGAACGGCGAGTTGGATGTGCTGGGTGGCCCGATTGACCAACGCCGTCATCGCTCTACGCTCTACCAACGCATTGCCTTTATGCCGCAAGGGCTGGGGCAGAACCTGTATCCGGATTTATCCGTTGCGGAAAATATTCGTTTCTTTGCTACTTTATTTGGTTTAACGCGTGCTGAGCGTGAAGGGCGCATGGCCAGCTTATTGGCGGCGACCGATCTCACCGAGTTTATTGATCGCCCCGCCGGTAAATTATCTGGCGGCATGAAACAAAAGCTCGGCCTGTGCTGTGCGCTGATTCATGATCCGGATCTATTGATTCTGGATGAGCCGACCACCGGTGTGGATCCCTTATCACGTCGGCATTTTTGGGATTTGATTGAGCAAGTGCGCAGTGACCGTCCGCATCTGACTTTGCTGGTGGCCACTGCCTATATGGAAGAAGCAGAGCAGTTTGAGCACTGTTTGATGATGGATCGTGGCAAGTTAATTGCCTCAGGTGCCACGCAAGAGCTGGCCGCTGTCACGCCGAGCGGTAAATTGGATGATGCCTTTACTCATTATCAGGGGGATGGCGCAACGGGTGTGGAACCTCTGACAATGACAGCGTTCGCGCCAGAGAGTCATGAGGTTGCGATTAAAGCCACGGATCTGACCTTGCGCTTTGGTGATTTTACCGCAGTGCATAAAGTCAGTTTTGAAATTGAGCGCGGCGAGATTTTTGGTTTTTTAGGCTCCAACGGTTGCGGTAAAACCACTACCATGAAGGTGCTGACAGGCTTGTTGCCGGCCACTGAAGGTGAAGCGTGGCTGTTGGGTAAACCTGTGGATGCCAAGGACTTAGCCACCCGTAAGCGTGTGGGCTTTATGTCGCAAAGCTTCTCACTGTATGGCGAGCTGACCGTGCAGCAAAACCTTGAGCTGCATGCGCATTTATTTGATATTCCCAAAGATATTGGCGCGCAGCGGGCGCAAGCACTGATTGAACGTTTTGATTTAGGCCCTTATACCGATGAGCAAGCCGGCGCTTTACCTTTGGGGTTGCGCCAGCGTTTATCCTTAGCGGTGGCAGTGATTCATGAGCCAGAAGTATTGATTCTGGATGAGCCAACCTCGGGTGTTGACCCCGCTGCACGGGATGATTTCTGGCGTTTGCTGTTTGAGTTATCGCGTGAACAAGGCGTAACAATTTTTCTTTCCACGCACTTTATGAATGAAGCCGAGCGTTGTGATCGTATTTCACTGATGCATGCCGCGAAAGTGTTAGCCGTGGGCACTCCGGCTGAGCTGCAACAGCAGTTTTCCGGTGAGACCTTGGAAGATGCTTTTGTCGCCTGTTTGCAAGAGGCGCAAGGTTTAACCGATCAAGCACCTGAGATCGTCAGCACAGCCACCGAAGCGTTAACCTCCACACCACCGCGCGGCTTTAGTTTACGGCGCACCCGAGCTTTGGCTGTGCGTGAGAGCAAAGAGCTGCTGCGTGACCGCGTGCGTCTCTGGTTTGCGCTGTTGGGTGCGGTGTTTATGATGATTATTTTGGGCTTTGGTATTTCCTTAGATGTGGAGGACTTAGCCTTTGCTACGCTTGATCAGGACAATACCGCACAAAGTCGCGCTTATTTGGAGGCGTTTCGCGGCTCACGTTATTTTGCTGAGCGTGAACCTTTAACTAATCTGCAAGATTTACATGCACGTTTGCAGCGAGCAGATATTAAGTTAGCCATTGAAATACCTGCGGGTTTTGGTCGTGATTTACATGCCGGCCGCCACCCTGAAGTGGGGGTGTGGTTGGATGGTGGCTCGCCATTCCGTGCGGAAACCAGTCGCGGTTATATCGAAGCAGTCCACCACGAAAGTCTGCAGCGCTTACGTGATGAAGGCAGTGCGGCGATACCTGCACTCGCCCAACCGGCTCGTTTAGAAACCCGTTTTCGCTATAACCAAGATGTGATCAGCGTCAATGCCATTGGTCCTGGGGTGATGGCGCTGATTTTAGTCTTTATCCCCGCTATGTTGACTGCCCTAGGTGTGGTGCGTGAAAAAGAGCTGGGCTCAATTACTAACTTCTACGCCACACCACTGACCCGTTTAGAGTTTTTACTCGGTAAACAAATGCCGTATTTAGCGGTGAGTTTGCTTAACTTGGCGCTCTTGGTGGGGATTAATATTTGGCTATTTGGCGTGCCGCTGAAAGGTAGCGGTTTTGCCTTGGCTGTGGGTGGAGTGCTCTATGTATTGGCCACCACCAGTTTTGGTTTACTGGTGTCGACGGTGACGAAAACACAAATCGCAGCGATTTTAGGCACAATGATTTTAACCACGTTGCCGACTATTCAGTTTTCCGGCTTGATCACTCCACGTTCATCGCTCGACGGTGGTGCAGCGTTGATGGGGATTTTATTCCCCGCTGGATACTTCCTTGATATTGCCGTGGGCACCTTTACTAAAGCGTTGAATTTGCGTGATCTGTGGCTGCAATGTTTGGCTTTGCTGGGCTTTTTCTTAGCCTTTACCGGCTTAAGCCTGATGCTTTTGAAAAAGCAGGAGGTTTAAGTGATGAATAAGCTCTCTCATATTTACCGCTTAGGCATTAAAGAACTGATCAGCCTGCGTTATGACTCAGTCTTGCTGCTGTTTATGTTGTACGCCTTCAGTGCGGCGATTTATATGCCGGCGTCTGGTTCATCGGTGGGTGTGCACAATGCCAGTGTGGCGATTGTCGATGAAGACGACAGTCGCTTGTCTCGCCAATTAGCCGAAGTATTACGCTCGCCCGAGTTTCAAACCCCAGTGATATTGGCGTACTCGCAGATTGACGACGTGCTGGATAGTGGTCGCTATACTTTTGTGATCAATGTACCGGTGGGCTTTCAAGCAGATTTGTTGGCTGGAAAACAACCTGAACTGCAGGTGAATGTGGATGCGACTGCCATGAGCCAAGCCTTTATGGGTGCGGCGTATATGGGGCGTATTTTTCAGCGAGAGTTGCAGCAACTCAGTGGCGGGGCAAGTGAGCCGCCGATTAAGCTGACCACACGTGCGTTGTTTAACAGCAATATGCAAAGTGGCTGGTTTTTGGCCATTATTCAGATTATTAACAACGTCACTATTTTAGCGATTTTACTCACCGGTACGGCCTTATTACGTGAGCGTGAGCATGGCACTTTGGAGCACTTATTGGTGCTGCCACTGACTGCGTTTGAGATTATGTCGGCAAAAATTTGGACGAGCTTAGTGGTGGTGGTGTTTTGCACGTGGCTATCGCTGGAGCTGATTGTGAAAAAAGCTTTGGGTGTGCCTTTATCCGGTTCGATGCTGTTGTATTTATTCGTCACGGGATTGTATCTATTTGCCAGTACGTCGCTGGCGGTTTTCTTAACCACTTTGTCGCGTTCGATTCCGCAGTTTGGCCTGTTGGCCATTCCGGTGGTGATGCCGATGCTGTTGTTATCGGGCGGTACGACGCCATTGGATAGTATGCCGGTGTGGTTGCAGTCGGTGATGCAACTGTCGCCCACCACGCACTTTGTTAGCCTCTCCACTGCGATTTTATTTAGGGATGCAGGTATGGCTCTGGTCTGGCCAGAAATGTTGGCATTAACGGCGATTGGCGTGGTGTTTTTCTTAGTGGCGTTGCTGCGCTTTAGACGCAGTTTAACCTCTTAGATATGGCGGTTAAATTGAGTGGCTGGGCTTTCAATCAAGCTTAAATAATATAGAAATCTAAGCTTGATTGGAGCGCTAACAGAAATCTGTTTATGCAGCGTCTATTACTAGAGTTTAGTACCAGCGTTTCTCGCCTTCGGGGCGTTGCTTAAAGCGTTTCATGGTCCACATATACTGATCAGGCCAGCGCTGTACATAGCTGGCCAGTACATCACTCATAGCGCCTACCGCGATCTCGGTATCAGTGCTGTACATCTCATCTGGCGCGGCTTCTAAAATGACTTTAAAACCGCTGCCGTCTTCAAGACGAATCGCATGCAAAAACACTGCGCTGACTTTATCTTGCTTGCCGCCGAGCATCCCCGCAACAAACTTACTGGTCAGTGCCGTGGTGCCGAGAAAGGGCACAAATATACCTGAACTGCGACTCGGTTCTGGGTCAGCAGGAATGCCCACTGAACCACCCGCGCGGACTTCTTTAATCACGCTAATAATGCCTTCACGCGTCGATGGTGCCACGCGGTTACCTTGCTGTACACGCTGAGTTTTCAGCAAGTCATCCAAGGCTTTAAGTTTGGGAGGGCGGTAAAAAATAATCGGCTTACATTGCGCGCAATAGAAGTGATTGAGCACTTCCCAGTTACCGAGGTGGCTGGTAATACCGACGATACCTTTACCGCTGGCCAAGGCTTCTTGCAGGACTTCCAAGCCTTCGACTTCACGTACATACTGCAAGGTTTTTTCCGGCGGCCAAATCCACGCGCAGGCGCTTTCAGTAAAGGATTTAGCAATACCCTTGAGGCTGCGACCGGTGAGTTGATCCACTTCTTCAGTGTTCAGCTCTGGAAAACAGTGGCTGATATTGAGACGAGCGATTTCACGCGAGCGGTTGGGTATTTTCCACATCAACCACCCCGCAGCGCCGCCTAAGGCTTGCACGCCGCGCCACGGTAATAACGCAATCAGTTTTAAAGCACCCAGTGCTAGCTTACCTTTTAAGGCTTCCACGTATGACCCCAAAGACAGTATCAAACGCACTAAGTTACTGGATTTCGCCGATTAAGTCAGCAGGCAAAACTTAAGCCAGCTTTTGCCACAGCGCATAATGTACTTGGCCGCTGCGTTTTTCGCGATGCAAACGCCAGGTGTTTGGTACGCCTAAACTTGAGGGTGCTTGCTCACTTTCAGTGTAAATCCACGCGCGCTCATTCAACCAGTTATTCGCCTCTAATAGCTCGCAGGTCTTTAACAACAGGTCTTGGTGAAAGGGTGGATCGAGCAGAACAATATCAAAACCTTGTTCAGCGCTGGCGCTTAGATATTTCAACGCATCAACCTGCAATGCTTCCGCTGTATCACAGTCTAATAACGCCAGATTAGCGCGCAGATTATGAATGGCATCGCCATTTAAATCTAAGGCTAAACTTGAGCTTGCACCCCGCGACATTGCCTCTAAAAATAACGCGCCGCTGCCAGTAAAAGCATCCAATATCCGCGCGCCGCCGATATAGGAGGCTAACCAGTTAAATAGAGTTTCGCGCACGCGGTCAGGTGTCGGACGTAAGCCCGGTGCGTCGATCACCGTTAACTTACGTGAACGCCATTGCCCGCCAATAATGCGCACTTTGCTGCTGCCCGGTGCGGCTGCAATAGGTTTCTTAGCCATCAGTGTTGGCGCTCCACAGCGGTGGGTTGTTCTGAGCGTTCAACCGGTTCGGGTAAAGGCAGTTGCTCAACTGTAGGGCCGGCAGTGACAATCACTAATTGGTCAGGATTGAGATGACGCTGAAAGGCGGCGTGTACATCTTTTACGCTGAGCTTTTGCAGGTCTTGCATAAAGTCATTCATCCACGTCAGTGGCATATCGTAGAAACCAATCGCTGCCAGTTGACCGACAATCGCTGAGTTACTGGCGGCGCTGAGTGGGAAGCTGCCGAGGCTTTCACGTTTAGCATTCGCCAGTTCTGTTTCAGTTGGGCCATTGGCAATATAGTCACGCAATAAATCCTGCACTAACTGCAGAGTGACGTCACTGAGTTGTGCGCGGGTTTGCACATTAATCATAAAGGGCCCAGCGGCTTGCATAGGGCTTAAACCGGAATAGATACCGTAGGTCAGGCCACGCTTTTCACGCACTTCTTCCATTAAGCGAGTACCAAAACCACCGCCACCGAGAATCTGATTGCCTAAAAACAGCGCTGGATAATCAGGATCGCCACGTTTAACCGCCAGTTGTGCCAGTAATATATGGGTTTGTGTGGATGGAAACTCAATATGTGTTTTAGACGCTATATTAGCTTTAGGCTTAGCTGTGATGGCTGCGGCGGTGCCGCGTGGTAAACCGGCGGACACTTTTTCACTGATAGTTTTAGCCTGCTCGAGGGTTAAATCACCGACCAAAGCAATTTGCGCATTGTTGGCGTTGTAGTAGGTGCGATGAAAGTCTTGTAACTGCTGACGAGTCAGTGCTGGTACAGATTTGGCATCTCCGGAGCTGGGTTTGGCGTATGGATGTTCGCCGTAGAGTTTTTCAAATAGGGCTAACGAAGCGAGTTTACCGGGGTTTTGTTTTTCGTATTCAAAGCCTGCCAGTAATTGATTTTTGATCCTCGCTAATGAGTCGGCTGGGAAACTGGGTTGAGCAGCAATTTTGCTAAACAACTCTAAAGCCGGTGCGCTGAGTTTAGGGTCACTCAGACTACGTAAACTGATCACTGCCATATCGCGGTAGGAGCCACTGGAAAAATCTGCACCAAGGTCTTCAAACTGTGTGGCAATTTGCCCAGCATTGAGTGCGCCGGTGCCCTCATCCAGCATGGCGCTGGTCAGATTAGCTAAACCGTAGGCGTGCTGATCTTTACTGCTGCCCGCGGCAAAGGTTAAACGCAAATCAAACATAGGTAATTCAGGTGCAGCCATAAACAGCACTTTTGTGCCAGCAGAGGTGTGCCATTCCTGAATATCCAGAGTGCGCGTCACCGGATCGTGTTTGGATAATGCCGCTAAACTGCTGATGCGCTGTTCGGCGCTGCTCGATTGCAGTGAGGTGGTGCTGTCTAAGTTGCTGCAACCGACACTCATCAGTAACGCTGCACTGATTAAGCTGGTGCTAAGCATACGCAGGGCCATCATGGACGTGCCTCCTCTGGGTAAACATAACCGGTGGTCAGTCGAGTTTTAGTAAAGAATGTCTTCGCTGCTGCTTGAATATCTGCAGGTGTCACCGCTTCTAAAGCTGCTAAGTCAGTGTCTTGAATGCGCCACGAGAGGCCGACACTTTCCAGCTGACCAATTTGGGTAGCTTGGCTGGTGATCGAGTCTTGTGCATACACTTCTGCAGCCACCACTTGCGCACGCACACGGGCTAATTCGGCGGCGGTTGGCGGTGTATCTTGCAGTTGCTTGAGTTGCTGCCATAGGCCTGCTTCAACCTCGGCGATGGTTTTGTCTTTTTGCACATTGGGCGTAGCAGATAAGATAAATAAGCTGTCGCCCCGTGAGAAAGCGTTGTACCAAGCCGATGCTCCAGCCACTAACTCTTGCTCACGTACCAGTTGTGTGGGAATACGACTGCTGCTGCCACCGTCTAGTAAAGCACCAATTAAGCGCAGCGCATGCACTTCGGTGGCGTTTTTGCTGCTGGCGAGGCTGGGTACATTAAAGCCCATCATCACGCTGGGTAATTGGGTTTTGAGATATAAAGTGATACTGCGTTCGCCCGGCTCATCCAGCTCCAGCGGTTGCTTCGCTGCAGGAGTAGGGCGTGCGGGGATTTTGGCAAAGTAGCGGGTGACTAAGGTTTTGATCTCATCGGGCTGTACATCACCGACAATCACTAAAGTGGCGTTATTGGGTGCATACCAGCGCTCATGCCATTCACGTAAATCAGCAATGGTCATCCGATCCAGGTCATGCATCCAGCCAATCGTTGGAATATGGTAGCCGCTGGCAGGGTAGGCTAGGGCTTTAAAGCGCTCGTAGGCTAAACCGCTGGGACGATCATCGGTGCGCATACGGCGCTCTTCCTTGATCACCTCGATTTCACGGATAAACTCATCTTCCGGCAAGGTCAGGCTGGCGAGTCGATCAGCTTCCATTTCTAAGGCGATTTCTAAGCGGTCACTGGCCAGCACTTGGTAGTAAGCCGTGTAATCGTCACTGGTGAAGGCGTTTTCTTCAGCACCCAGTTCACGTAAAATGCGTGATGATTCACCTGGGCCTAATTTGCTGCTACCTTTGAACATCATATGTTCCAAGGCATGGGCTAAGCCGGTGCTGCCTGGGGTTTCGTAGCTGGAGCCGACTTTATACCAAAGTTGGCTGACGGCAACGGGTGCACGGTGGTCTTCGCGAACGATCACCTTAAGTCCGTTGTCCAAACTAAATTCGGTGGTTGCGCTTTGCGCGATTGCAGGTGTGATAAATGTACTGGAAAGAAATAGGGCGATGTAACCTAAGTATATTTTCATATATTGACCTTTTAAACTGCGCTCTGAGTTTAGCTACCAAGTGCCTAGAAGTGCTAGGATACGCAACCATTTTATTAACAACCATATCTGTGTGGCATTTACTGTAAATCAATACAGATGGGGTGAACTGCTGAGAAAGCCTATTCTATGTTTGGTTCCGGCGACGACAAAAAATCAAAACAACCAGCGCCTGACGCTGATCCCGAATTATCGACAGACCAACAGGATGATACTGCACCTGCAGCCCCTGTAAAAAAAGGTCTATTTTCATGGTTTGGCCGCAAAAAAGCACAGCCTAAAACTGAGCAGCTACCTGCTGTTGAGCCTACGCCAGTTGCTGAGCCTGAGCCAGTTGCAGAAATAGAGCCGCCTGCGCCAGAGCCTGAAGCAGAGCCGGCGACTATGCTTGTACCTGAAGAACTTGAGCCGGTTATCATTTCTGCGCCAGAGCCAGAGCCAGAGCCAGAGCCAGAGCCAGAAATCGAACCTGAACCCGCGACCGAGCCTGTTGTTGAGCCTGAACTGCCGGTAGAAATTATTGAGCCTGTGGTTGAGCCTGAACTGCCAGTAGAAATAACTGAACCGGTTGTGGCGGCAGTGATTGAGGCAGAAGTAGAGGCAGAAGTAGTAGCTATAGCTGAGCCGCAGGTGCAGGTGCAGGCAGATGAGCCTGAGCAGGTTATTGCTCCTAAGCCGTCACGCTTTAATATATTCGCGGGACGAGATGTTGTTGCGCCTGCTCCTGTAGCAGAGCCAGAACCTGCGCCTGTTGTGGTGGCAGAAGTCGAGCCTGAACCAGAACCTGAAGTCGAAGTTGCTGCAGAGGCTGATGTGCCAGCCTTGGCCGCTAACTTAGCCGGACAAAGTAAACCCCAAGGCAATAAACTCGGTTGGTTTGCACGCCTCAAACAAGGTCTCGCTAAAACCAGCTCCAGCCTGGGCGAAGGCATGGCCAGCTTGTTCCTTGGCAAAAAAGAAATTGATGACGATTTGCTGGAAGAGCTGGAAACACGCTTGCTGACGGCCGACGTCGGTATGGAAGCGACCACCGCAATTATGGATAACTTAACTCGCCGTGTGGCGCGTAAAGAGTTGGCTGATAGCGGTGCGTTGTACCAAGCCTTGCAAGTGGAAATGGCTGATTTACTGCGTCCGGTTGAGCAGCCGATGGTGGTGCCAGCAAGCAGCAAGCCTTATGTGATTTTAGTGGTTGGCGTCAACGGTGCAGGTAAAACCACCACCATTGGTAAATTAGCACAGCGCCTGCAAAACGAAGGCAAAAAAGTTATGTTGGCGGCCGGTGATACCTTCCGTGCAGCCGCAGTTGAGCAACTGCAAGTCTGGGGTGAGCGCAATAAAATTCCAGTGATTGCCCAGCACACCGGTGCCGACTCTGCGTCAGTGATTTTTGATGCGGTACAAGCCGCACAGTCGCGCGGTATGGATGTGTTAATTGCGGACACTGCAGGACGTTTGCACACTAAAGACAACTTGATGGAAGAGCTGCGCAAAGTCGCGCGGGTGATGGGCCGTCTGGATGAGAGCGCACCGCATGAAGTGTTATTAGTGCTGGATGCCGGTACCGGACAAAATGCCATTAACCAAACCCGTCATTTTAACGAAACCATTCCTGTGACGGGTTTAGCCTTAACCAAGCTGGATGGCACAGCCAAAGGTGGGGTTATTTTTGCCTTAGCTAAGCATTTTCAAATTCCCGTGCGCTATATTGGTGTCGGTGAAGGCATTGATGATTTACGTGATTTTGTGGCTGATGATTTTGTTGAGGCATTGTTTGCGGAAAAGGATTCCGAATGATTCGCTTTGAGCAGGTCGAAAAACGCTACCCCAATGGCCATGTCGGTTTGCATGAGTTAAGTTTTCGCGTGCGTCGTGGCGAGTTTTTATTTGTCACCGGTCATTCGGGTGCCGGTAAAAGTACCATGCTGCGTTTGCTGCTGGCGATGGAGCGTCCGACCAGTGGCAAGCTGCTGTTAGCTGGGCAAGACTTATCCAAAATCACTAACTCACAGATTCCGTTTTTGCGTCGCCAAATTGGCGTAGTGTTTCAGAATCACCAGTTGCTGTTTGATCGCAGTGTGTTTGCCAATGTGGCGCTGCCATTACAGATTCTTGGCTTGCCGCAAGAAGAAATTAACCAGCGCGTCAGCTTAGCGCTGGAGCGCGTCAGTTTAAAAGATAAAGCTCTGCAAGCACCGTCGGACTTATCCACAGGCCAGCAGCAGCGTGTCGGTATTGCGCGCGCGATTGTGCATCAGCCGGCTTTATTGCTGGCCGATGAGCCAACCGGTAACTTAGACCCGCGTTTAGCGGCAGAAATCATGTCTGTATTTGAAGATATTAATCAACTCGGCACCACCGTATTAATCGCCAGTCATGACTTGGCATTAATTGCGCGTATGCGTCAGCGCATGCTGACCTTGCAGCGTGGCCGTTTAATTGGCGATGGAGAGGCTGTTTAATGTGTTCTGCCCGAGTAACGCCTGATCAACCTGGCGAGCGCGTTGGCGCTACCAACAAGAATCAAGTGGCCAATAGCCTGTCGGATACCCGCGGTTTTCGTCATCAATTTCGTGCTTGGGTCGAAAACCATCGAGCCAGTTGCACCGACAGCATCAGCCGTTTAGTCCGCCAACCTTTGAGTAGTTTTTTTACCTGTTTGGTGATGGCTGTAGCATTAAGCTTGCCGATGGGTTTGGCGTTATTGCTGGAAAACGTCAGCCAACTGGGTGGCTCATGGCAGCGTGCGGCACAAATTTCTCTATTTCTAGAGCTGGATGCGGGCGATACCTACGGTGAGGTGTTGCGCGATAAAATTGCCGAACACCCACATGTGGCTGAAGCGCAGTGGATCAGCCGTGAACAGGCGCTGACGGAGTTCCAAGAGCAGTCTGGCCTAGGTGATGCGCTGCGTGATTTACCCGATAACCCCTTGCCTGGCAGTATTTTAGTCACCCCTGAAGTGATTGATAAAGACACTCTGGTGGCGCTGCTGGATGAGCTGAAAAATATGCCCAAGGTACATCAAGCCCAGTTGGATTTGATGTGGATTGAGCGCTTAGCTGCGATTTTGCAGATGGGTGAACACTTTATTTTTGCTTTATCGCTGATGCTGATTGCCGCGCTATTGTTGGTGGTGGGTAATACGATTCGACTGCATATTGAAAATCGCCGCATTGAAATCGAAGTGATTAAGCTGGTCGGCGGCACCGATGGTTATGTACGTCGGCCGTTCTTATATATGGGCGTTTTATATGGTTTAGCCGGCGGTGTGTTGGCGTGGTTACTGCTGGCGTTTGGCTTTGAATGGCTGAATGAGTCGGTGGTGCAGCTGGCGCAATTGTACGGCAGTGAGTTCAGCTTATCGGGCGTACCAATCGAAGATGGCTTTTCATTATTACTTGGTGCAGTATTACTGGGTTACATCGGTGCTTGGTTAGCTGTGGCACGGCACTTGCGGGAATTATCACCGCGTTAGCTGCAAAGCCTTATAGAGACAGAGTTTGCGCAGAATATTTAGCGCAATAGCATTGAACTTTATGGCGTAATGATTATCATATATACAATAGTATTATTTAAGATATTGTCACCCGTTGGAGGATATTAATGACCACCACGACCGCATTACAGATTTCTAAAATGCTCAGCCCAGGTGCGAACCTGCAGGCTTATGTGCATTCAGTCAATACGATTCCGATCTTGTCCGTTGAGCAAGAGCGTGACTTAGGTGAGCGTCTGTATTATCACCAAGATTTAGATGCTGCCCGCCAAATGGTAATGGCCCACTTACGTTTTGTGGTGCATATCGCGCGCAGTTATTCAGGCTACGGTCTACCGCAAGGCGATTTAATCCAAGAAGGTAACGTCGGCCTAATGAAAGCTGTTAAGCGTTTTAACCCAGAAATGGGTGTGCGCTTAGTCTCGTTTGCCGTGCACTGGATTAAAGCTGAAATTCACGAATATGTGTTACGTAACTGGCGCATTGTTAAAGTGGCCACCACTAAAGCACAGCGTAAGTTGTTCTTTAATTTGCGCAGTCATAAAAAGCGTTTAGCGTGGCTGACCAATGATGAAGTCACTGCAGTGGCTGATTCTTTAGGTGTGGAAGCACGTGAAGTGCGCGAGATGGAAAGCCGCTTAACCGGCCATGATATGTCGTTTGACCCATCGGACAGTGACGATGATGAGCGTGCTTATCAATCACCCGCCAACTATTTAGAAGATCACAGTTACGATCCAGCTTTACAGTTGGAAGCCTCTGATCAGACTGAAAATGCCAGCAATAGCTTGCATGAAGCGCTGGGTGAATTGGATGAGCGCAGCCGCGATATTTTGCAGCAGCGCTGGTTATCCGATAAAAAAGTGACACTGCATGAGCTTGCAGCTCAATATGGCGTATCAGCTGAACGTATTCGTCAGCTGGAAAAAAATGCCATGAAGAAAATCAAAGGCAGTATTGCTGCGTAATTGATATCTTGCGGGTGACTCAAAAGGCGACTCTCAACAGTCGCCTTTTTTATTGCCTGATCGTTTGTCAGTACGGATTTGGCGAGCTATGTTGAGTGCATTTCTTGGTACGTTGATATAGCCGCTGTATACCGAGTGATCCACCGAGGATAAACGCATGTCGCAATCGGTTCTAATCATTGGTGGTAGCAGTCGCATCGGCCAAGCCATCGCGCAACAGTGCAGTGCTGATGGCGCTGTGGTCAGTGTGATCAGTCGTCAGTCAGCACCGGACTCTAATGTAGGGTTTTGGTATCAAGATGCACTGCAAAGCGAAGAGAGCAGTCAGTACTGTATTGAGCAAGCCTTAGAGCAGCAGCCGGATACGATTTTTATCTGCAATGGCGTCTTGCATGATGCGAATGGTATGCCAGAGAAAACCATCCGCCAGCTCGAGAGCCAGCAACTGGCACAACGTCTACACACGAATGTGATTATTCCCGCGCAATATTTACGTGCTTTATTGCGTTATTTAACTCGCACAGCCGAGGTTAAAGTCTTAGTGCTCAGCGCTAAAGTGGGCAGTATCACTGATAACCGTTTGGGCGGCTGGTACAGCTATCGCATGAGTAAAGCCGCGTTGAATATGCTGGTGAAAAATCTAAGTCTTGAGGTAGCGCGGCTCAATCCCAGCGCCTGCATCGTTGCTGTGCACCCAGGTACCACCGATACACCGCTATCCGAGCCATTCCAAAGCAACGTGCCAGAGGGTCAGCTACAAACAGCTGAGCAGACGGCACAGCGCCTGTTAAAGGTGCGCGATGCACTGAAGCCCGAACTCAGTGGTGCACTATTGAATTGGGATGCCAGTGTCTTACCGTTTTAATTTATGCGCTGTAGAGCAGTGCATCTAAGTTGAGGTTGTTTTGAAAACCATAGAAAGTCAGCAGCAGTATTTTGAAGAGTCATTTAAGAGTGTAGATCTGCCCGATTTAGTCTGTGTCGGCACTGAGTTTGAAGAGTGCAGTTTTATTGATTGCACTTTCACCAGCGCCACTTTTGAAAACTGTAATTTTATTAATTGTAGCTTTACGCGTTGCCAATTGAGCTTAAGCCGCGTGCCCTTTACACGGTTTTTTGCGATCAATTTTGTTGAGTGCAAAGTGCTCGGCGTTGATTGGACGCGTGCGAATTGGTCGGCCTATCACAAAGATTTTGAAATCAGCTTTCGCCAATCCATCCTGAATGACTCATCATTTTTTGGCCTGACCTTGCAAGCGCTAGTGCTCGATGAGTGCAAAGTGCATGACGTCGACTTTCGCGAAGGCGATTTCTCCCATGCAGTGATGACCTACAGCGATTTTACCCACAGCCTGTTTATGCGCACCAATTTACAGTCTGCGAATTTTGCTGAAGCTACGCAGTACTCGATCAATATTTTAGAAAACCAAGTGAAAGGTGCGAAGTTTTCTAAACATGAAGCGGTGTACTTGCTGGAGGGCTTGGGGATTGAGTTGGTGGATTAAGGCGGGCTCACAATAATTAGCATACTAAGTGATTATTTTATAAGATGGATAGTGGTGCGATTTGTTTTTTGATTTGTATAAAAGTAAATCACACCACGTTTTAAAATAGCTAAATATTTCTTTTCTTTTTTATTTCTTCGTAGGCATTATTGATGTCCTGCATTCGTTCAGTAGCCTTACGAATTTCGCTATCATCCACACCTTTGCTATGCATATAGTCTGGGTGATTCTGCTTAACTAAGCGACGATAGGCTTGTTTTATTACACTGAAATCATCAGCTTCATTACAGCCAAGTATCTGATATGGGCTTTGCGTAGAATTATTTTGTGAAGTTCTTTTACCCGTTAGGCTGTTAATGAAATCATTGAGTTCTTCTGTTGTAAAATTTAAACATGCTCCAATATCATAGAGTAAAGCTGAGGTCTTGCTTGAGAGGCCATCCAGGCTGGCAAATGATAAGATTTGCATAAAAGCTCTTGTTCTAATCTCTGTGCTGGATTTAGATAACTCTGCACAATAATAAGACACGGGATTAGCATCTTTTTTAGCGTGATTGGCTAATTCAAATAGTTGAGTTTTTATTCCCGCAACAACGTGCTCACTCATACCTGACGCTAGCATTGCAGCAGCAATGGCTTTAATCATATCGCTCATATATTCAACTTCAAGCTCACTGACCTTGCCATCACTGATTGATACTTTAGCCATTAAAGCGATAACTTCTTCAGGTATAGCTAATCGTACTCGAGCAAACTTATTGGTTGAAAAATTACGATATGCTTCTTCAAAACTATTGCTGTTTATGATTGATTCATAAGCATCTTTCCCTGTATCAATAGTTTTCTGAGCTCCTTTTTTTATAAGTTTAAATACTAGGTAAATGATAAATAAAAATATAAATATAACGACACGAATCATTTCAGTACCTCACTTTGTGGTGTAATCCATTTACCGTAAATCCAAAAACCTATAAAAATCTCTAAAGATATTGCTATAACTACCAACAGCCAAAATAATGGTTTGTTTTGGTAAATGTTGTAAATAAACTTTGGAGTTAGCTTGATAATGAGTTGATTGAATTCATTCCATGCTTGTTGTATTTCTGTTTTTAAATCCGGCTTGTTCATATTGTATTCCCTATCAATAAAGCCTTTTTTGATGTTCTTTTCAGGTGAAAATGAAAGCGGATATAAAATATAATAACCAATTTTGCTAATAATATAGCGAGTCATGTGGAGTGCCAGCAAGAATGTTGTGCTCTTTTTTCGTGCTTTTTTTAAAACGGCCAAAAGATCGGAATAAAAATCACACCCAAGACCCAGAAAATCATATTGAGTGGTAAACCCACCTTAAAAAAGTCGCTGAACTTATAGCCTCCCGCGCTATAGACCATCATATTGGTTTGATAACCCACAGGTGTTAGAAAGCTGGTTGAGGCTGCGAAGGTAATGGCAATCAGAAAAGGAGTGGGGTCAGCCTCCATCAGCAGCGCGGTAGAAAAACCTATCGGCGTTAATAGCACTGCCGCTGCTGAGTTACTCATCAGCTCACCCAGTGCCAGAGCCATCAAATAAAGTACAGCTAGCACCACATGCGGACCCAAATGGCTGACCAAACCGATACTGTTATCCACCAAAAATCCTGCTGCGCCGCTACTGCTCATAGCAATCCCCAGCGGTAACATCCCAGCGATTAAGATAACAACCGACCAGTCGGTACTCTCATAAACATCATCGGCATGAATACAGCCGGCCAATGTCATGGCAACCGCACCTGTCAGTGCAGCAAGTGCAATGGGTAACCAACCCAGCGCAGCCATAGCAACCACCGCAGCCATAGTGGCGACAGCAAAGGGTGCGCGCCAACCATAGTCCTGGGTGGCTTCACGTTGAGAGATCACAATCATACTTTTATCTTTGCGCAGCGCCGCTAAGTCTTTTTCAGGTAACGCCAGCAGCAAAATATCACCAATACGCAGACGTAAACTATTCAGTTGATTGCGCACCACTTGCCCGCGGCGCTGCACGCCCATGACTGAGGCGTTATAACGCCAGTTGCGATTCAATACGGCCAGCAAGCGTCCAGCCGCACGGGACTGCGGAGCGATCATCACTTCTGCTAAGACGGATTTGTCCTGTTTTGCACCTTTGAGCTGGAAATCAGTGTGTGTATTGAACTCCAGTTTTTGCTCATCTTTAAGGGTTTCAAGATCAGACCAAACACCGCGAGTCAGCAAAATATCGCCTTCTTGTAACTCTTGTGAGCGTGGTGACCAATACTTTTCATCGTCACGCAGCAGCTCCAGCACATAGACGTTGTAGTTCTTACTGAGATGAGCTTGCTCGACTGTGGAGCCCAGTAATTTTGAGTCTGCAGTGACTTTCAATTCGCTAATATAGTGGCCAAATTCATAGAGGTTTTCCAAGTCGGCACTGCGTACATCGGGTAATAACCAGCGACCAAAAGTGAGTAGATACAAGCAACCGGCGACGGCGCAGATCGCTGCCAAAGGTAAAAACTCAAACATACTAAAGCCTGGATGCCCCAGATCTTTAGCCACTGAGTTGACCAGCAGGTTGGTGGAAGAGCCGATTAGGGTAAATACGCCGGCCATTTGTGCCACATAGGAGAGCGGAATCAGTGTTTTCGAGGGGGCTAAACCGACTTTTAAACTGGCAGCAATCACAATGGGAATAAAAATCGCCACCACCGCAGTGTTATTCACAAAGGGTGCGATGAGGATGATTAAGCCAAACAGCATTAGCATAAATTGCAGCGGCGAGCGTGCTGAGCCCAGTAGTCTTTGTATACCGCCCAAGGCACCACTATTTTGTAGGCCAGTCGCCAGTATAAACATCGAGGCGACAGTGATGGTTGCGGGATTACTAAAACCACTGAGCGCTTCGCTGGGGCTGATCAGATCCAGCAGAGTTAAACTGACCAAAACTAGAATGGCGATGGCGTCGACACGCAGCTTTTCGCTAATAAACAGCGCCATAGCCGATAGTGTAATTAGCAAAACAAGAAAAATTTCAAGTGTCATAAGCGTCCTGCGTCATTTTAACTGTGTTAGTGATGATGTTATACAGTCAAAACACGCTTGATAGCCATTTTCTACAGGTTAAAGTGCAACACTCAGAGCCTGTGCATCAGTTGATTAAGGGGCAGGCGTAGGCTGCTGTGAAAAATGTCTACCAATCAAGGATAGGCCCAGTGCGAGAGAACCAAATACGATCAGCGCTATAGGAATGGTACTTAGCGTAGGCGCTGTAAGACTGACTAAAAAGCCAATGGTTGCTGCCAGTAAAAACTGCATTAAACCCATCAGTGCTGAGGCAATGCCGGCATGTTGCTGAGTATGGGCCATGGTTAGAGCTGTTAAATTACCGATAATCATACCCAGCATAGCAACACTTAAACCCAGCAGTAAGCTGTAACTCCATAGCGCCATCCACTCAAGTTGCACCAAGGTTAATAGCATGATGCCTATACCAATAAAGCAGCTTACGCCGATAAAGAGTACCCGTGCGGCACTGTAGTTTTTTAAGAGACGTAAGTTGATTTGGCCGATCAAAATCATACCGATTGCGTTGCTAGCAAAGATATAACTGAACTGGTTGGGACTTAGGCCAAACATACTAATGAAAATAAAGGGTGAGTTCGTGACATAGAGGAATAGACAGCCAAATATGCAGCCCGATGCTAGGGTATAAAAAAAGAAGCTGGGGTTGCGCAGCTGTATTGCATAGTTGCGTACGATACTACCAATTGACAAGGGTACGCGTCGCTCAAGGGGTAAGGTTTCTGGAAGCAAACGAGCGGTAAAAAACCAGCAGGCGCTACCAAAGAAGGCTAATGTCCAAAAAATCAAATGCCATTCACCATACAACAAAATCAATCCGCCCAGCAGCGGCGCAGTGATCGGTGCGATCATCATCATTTGCATCAGCATCGAGTAAATACGTGCTGAGCTGTGTGTATCACAGGTGTCAGTCACCACCGCGCGTGAGGCTACGGCACCCGCTGCTGCACCAATAGCTTGTAAAAAACGTGCTATTAACAAACCTTCAAAGCTGCTGGCCAGCGCTGCAGCTAACGAGCCTAGAGTGAACAGGCTCAGGCCAATCAGTAACGGTATGCGCCGTCCAAAACGATCTAATAGCGGGCCGTATAAACCTTGGCCAACACCTAAGCCGATCAGAAAAACAGTGAGCGTTTGTTGGACTTGCCCTGCAGTAATATCAAGACTGAGGGCTACCGTTGGAAATGCGGGCAAGTACATATCAACGGCTGCGGCCGACAGAGCACTGAGTGAGGCAAGTAGTATAATCAGTTGCAAGCTGAGAGGGTTGTTAGTCGTTGGCTGGGTGATAACGGTGTTCCTTGTTTTGAATAAATAACAGAGCAAGAGTACTGGATTGATTATTTTTTAGCCCAGTACGAATATCGACGAAAGCACTGTTGCTAGGTACCGTTTTCACTTCATCAGGTTATTCTTCAAGATTCTGCAATGTATGTCTTCTTAAGGCAGTCCGTCAACACAATCGCCGCGAGTACACTCCAGTTGCCGTAAGTGTGTCATGCGTTGAATAGAAATAGACTAAGGATCAGGCGTTGGCTGCCGTGCAAAACGGCGACCAATCAGACAAAGACCCATAGCAACGAGGCCCAGCACCAGCAGCGCCACCGGTAAGGTATACAGCGAAGGTGCTGCAACAATACTGGCTATAAAACCAATGGCTGCCGCCAGTAAAAACTGGATTAAGCCCATCAGCGCTGAGGCAATACCGGCATGTTGTTGGGTATGTGCCATGGTCATTGCGGTGAGGTTACCGGTAATGAGACCGAGCATGGCCATACCTAAACCTAGCAGAATGTTATAGCTCCACAGTGCTTCCCAGCCCAGTTGTACTAAAGCCAGCAGCGCTAAACCAATTACAATAAAGCCGCCCAGACCGATAAATAGAACCCGAGCAATGCTGTACAGTTTTAATAAACGTAAGTTAATTTGACTGATTCCAATCATCAGCATTGCGTTAGCGGCAAAAATATAGCTGAACTGAGTCGGTGTTAGATCAAACATATTAATAAAGATAAATGGCGAGTTATTAATATAAATAAACAAGCAGCCCAAGGTGCAGCTGGTGGCTAAGGTGTAAAACAAGAAGCTGGGGTTGCTGATTTGTATCGCGTAATTGCGCACAATATTGCGCATCGATAGCGGTACACGGCGTTCCACCGGTAAGGTTTCGGGCAACAAACGGATGGTAAATAGGCCACTGATCACGCCAAATAAGGCCAGAACCCAGAAAATCAGATACCAATCGCCATAGAGTAAAATCAGCCCACCAAGCATCGGTGCGGTGATCGGGGCGATCATCATCACCTGCATCAGCATTGAATAAATACGTGCAGAATTTTGTGGATCACAAGTGTCAGTCACCACTGCACGCGAAGCCACTGAGCCTGCAGCTGCGCCAATCGCCTGTAAAAAGCGTGCAAACAGCAAGCCTTCAAAACTGGTGCTCAGCGCTGCAGCCAGTGAGCCTATAGTAAATAAAGCAATACCAATCAACAGCGGTGGCCGTCGACCAAAGCGATCTAAAAAAGGTCCATATAAGCCCTGACCAATACCCAAACCAATTATAAATACAGTCAGAGTTTGTTGTACTTGGCCTTCAGTGATATCCAAACTGGTGGCGACCACAGGAAAGGCGGGCAAGTACATATCAATCGCCGCAGCCACTAGGGCACTGAGCGAGGCGAGTAGAATAATCAGCTGCATGCTGAGTGGGCTTTTTACAGAGGCTCGGATAATAACGCTATTCCTTATTGCAGATAAAAGACGGTACTGACATTACTTTTTTAACATGGCTCGAATACCGGCTAAGGCATTGTTGCCGCGAGCTGCTTTAACTTCGACAGGGGCCTCTTCAAGACCTTCCCATTGCAGATCTTCTTTGGGGAGTTCATCAAGAAAGCGACTGTGTATGCAATCAATGGTTTCACCATATTGCTTGCGTTTACTGGCAAAAGTAAAGGCCAGATTACGCCGCGCACGAGTAATGCCGACATAGGCCAAGCGCCGTTCTTCTTCGATGGTATCGGCTTCAATGCTGGAGCGGTGCGGCAGAATTTCTTCTTCCATACCCATAATATAAACGCTGGGGAACTCCAAACCTTTGGAGGCATGCAAGGTCATCATTTGTACGCCGTCGGCACCGTCTTCATCTTCTTCTTGGCGTTCGAGCATATCGCGCAACACCAGTTTGGCGATGGCTTCCTCGATGGTCATCTTGCCTTCGTCATCACGCTCTAAAGTGTTTTTTAACGCCTCAATTAAAAACCACACATTACTCATACGGTATTCGCAGGCTTTTTCACTGGAGCTGTTTTGCCGAATCCAGTTCTCATAATCAATATCAACGATCATTTCTTTCAACGCATCGATCGGATCTTCCGTAAAGCAACGCTGGCGCAGTTTGTCCATATAGTGCTTAAAGCGCGCTAAACGTTCGGTAAAACGCGCGCCTAAATGCTCGCCAAGACCCATTTCTGCACAGGCTTCATACATCGAAACTTCACGCTGGGTGGCATAGCCGCTGAGTTTTTCCAAAGTAGTCGAGCCAATTTCACGTCGAGGTACATTAATCACTCGTAAGAAAGCGTTGTCATCGTCTGGATTGACCAGTAAACGGAAGTACGACATCAGGTCTTTGACTTCCTGACGGCCAAAAAAGCTGGTGCCGCCGGATAAACGATAAGGTACTTTATGCACCTGCAGCTTCAGTTCCATGATTTTGGCTTGGTAGTTACCGCGGTATAAAATGGCAAAGTCGCTATACGGGCGTTGGGTGCGCATATGTTCGGTGAGGATTTCTAAGGCAATACGCTCGGCTTCGGCATCTTCATTGCGGCACTTAATCACGCGGATTTCATCACCGTGACCCATCTCACTCCACAGCTCTTTAACAAACTCGTGCGGGTTATTGGCGATCAGGGTGTTGGCGCATTTTAGAATGCGGCTGGTGGAGCGGTAGTTTTGCTCCAGCATCACTATTTTCAGTGACGGAAAATCTTCTTTGAGCTGCATCAGGTTTTCTGGACGAGCACCGCGCCAGGCATAAATCGATTGGTCATCGTCACCCACTACGGTGAATTGTGCGCGTTCTTTAACTAACAGTTTGACCAGTAAATACTGGCTGGTGTTGGTGTCTTGATACTCATCCACCAGCATATAGCGAATACGGTTACGCCATTTTTCCAGCACTTCAGGATGGTTTTGAAACAGCTTTACCGGCTGAAAGATCAAATCATCAAAATCCACGGCGTTGTAGGCTTTGAGTGTGCGCTGGTAATGGCTGTAGACGATCGCTGCGGTTTGCTCTTTGCCGCCGCGTGCCAGCTCTAAGGCTTCTTCGGGCAGGACTAAGTCATTCTTCCACTGGCTGATAATATTTTTAACTTCATCAGCACCGTCATCACCGGCGTATTCTTTTTGCATAATATCGGTGAGCAAGCTTTTGACATCAGAATCATCAAAGATCGAGAAGCCGGGCTTATAACCCAGTAGGGCATGCTCGCGACGGATGATATTCAGACCGAGGTTATGGAAGGTGGAGACGGTTAAACCGTGGCCTTCGGCGCCGCGTAATAATGAGGTCACCCGTTCTTTCATTTCACGGGCGGCTTTATTGGTAAAGGTCACCGCAACAATATAGCGTGCAGATATGCCGCATTGCTGAATTAAATAGGCGATTTTTCGGGTGATCACACTGGTCTTACCTGAGCCTGCACCGGCCAGTACCAGCATTGGACCGCTGATGTAATTGACGGCTTCTTGTTGGCGAGGATTGAGTTTAGACATGCATCAGGCCCGAGTCGTGAAAATCACTATTCTAGCATTGAAGTGCTGTGACGGGACTCAATAGAGCGCCGCGAGCTTAGAGAAGAGGTTGTTTGTGAACAGCAGATAGTGGATTAAACACGTAGCAGAATAAAAAAGGCGCTCATCAAGAGCGCCTTAATTATGGCTTGGTTATTCGCGAACCACATGCAAGAAATGCATATGTTGCTCGTACTGATCAAGGATATCGTCGATCACTTCGTCACGTGACCAACCCATGATGTCGTAATCTTGGCCACCTTCGAGCAGGTGAACCTCAGCACGGAAGTATTTTCGCTCTTCGCGATCTTCGCGGTCGCGCTCATCTTCGTCTTCGTCTTGCGCCATAAAGTCAGGTTTGACATAGGCACGAGGACGGACTTCGTAGACAAAGTTCACTTCAACATTATGCTGCACTTCAAGCTTACAGCGTTTATCGTCGCGACTTTCAACCGCTACGGTGTAGCCTTGTTTACGCAGTTCGTCTGCTACTTCCTCAAACCCAGGCAAGACCACTTCATCAATAAAGCGGTTGACGTGCGAGCGGCGTGGGAACATCACCATGCTACGTAAACGGCGCTGCCAGCCACCAGTTTTCTTTTCTTGACGCGAATAATGCGTGGCACTTTGCTGCCTCAACACGCGTTTGGTTGAGTCAATATGCAGGGCTTTAAACAAGCCCCAAATCGCGACCAGCAAAATAGCGGAGAAGGGCAGCGCACTGGCAATGGTTAAGGTTTGTAACGCACTTAAACCACCGGTCAGTAGCAAGGTAATTGCCACAACTCCCGTTGATGAAGCCCAGAACACACGCTGCCACAGTGGTGTTTCTGTTTTACCACCGGAGGCCAGCATATCAATCACTAACGAGCCTGAGTCGGCTGAAGTGACAAAGAACAACACCACCATACACACGGCTACCATCGACAAGATGGTGGAGAAGGGGAAGTGTTCTAAGAAGGCAAACAGGGCTAACGAGGCGTCGGCATTGACGGTGTCTGCCAGCTCGGTCATCCCCTGTTTCATAATCATATAAATAGAGGTGTTACCGAACACCGTCATCCATAGGAAGGTAAAGCCGGTTGGCACCAAGAGGACGCCTGTGAGGAATTGACGGATAGTGCGGCCACGTGAAACGCGGGCGATAAACATACCCACAAACGGCGACCATGAGATCCACCAACCCCAATACAATAACGTCCAACCACCCAGCCAATCGGTTGGATTATAGGCATAGAGGTTAAAGGTTTTATTGACGATTTCGGATAAGTAACCACCGGTATTTTCAACAAAGCTTTTCAGCAGTAGCGCTGTTGGGCCAAGTACTAAAACTAAGGTTAACAGGATCACCGCTAACAGCAGGTTGAGCTCAGATAGACGACGAATACCTTTATCCAAGCCTGTGGCCACTGACAGTGTTGCTAAGGCAGTGATACTGATAATTAGGATAACTTGAGTATTGGTGCCGATGGGCAGATCAAATAAGTAGTTAAAACCACTGTTGATCTGTAAAACGCCATAACCCAGAGAGGTAGCAATACCCAGTACCGTACTGATAATGGCGAAAATATCGACAGCATGACCAATGGGGCCATAAATACGATCACCAATTAATGGGTACAGTGCCGAGCGTAACGTTAGTGGTAGACCGTGACGGTAGGAGAAGAACGCTAGAATCAAGGCAACAACTGCGTAAATCGCCCAAGCATGCAAGCCCCAGTGGAAGAAGGTCAGCTTCATCGCTTCTTTAGCGGCTTCAATGGTATTGGGGTCGCCTACGGGTGGTGCAATAAAGTGCATCACCGGCTCAGCCACACCAAAGAACATCAAACCAATACCCATACCTGCTGAGAACAGCATGGCAAACCAACTGGTGCTGCTGTAATCAGGGGTACTGTGGTCAGGGCCGAGTTTGATATCGCCATAGCGGCTAAAGGCTAAAAACAGTGTACTTAAGAGAATTAGAGCAACGGCCAGAATATAGAACCAACTGACGTTCTCTATAATCCAAGCTTGCATCGTTCCAAAAAAATCTTGTGCAACTTGCGGGAAGATACTGGCAAATAAAACCAGTGCCGCAATAAGAATAGCGGAACCAAAAAAAACCGGTGGGTTAATGGTTCCGCTACGTTCGGTGGGTGTTTCCATGAGAACTCCTTAAGGGTGCTGAATCATATATGGCACAGTGATATCAGACAATTAACTGCGCTTTTATAAAGCATGCTCAAAATATGTCAAGTTTGTCATCTGAAAAATTGGCATGTTTTGGGCTTAAAAAAAGCCCCCAAAGTTGATTTCTCAACGATTGGAGGCTTGATTTAGCAGCTGGGTGTGCGTGCAGATTTAATCTGTACGTGACGACAGCAGTGCTGGTTTTTCTTTACGTGTACGCGACTCTAATTGCTCAAGCTGTTCAAGGCTTGGTAAGCGCTCGCCTTTGCGAATAATCAGCGGCTGCGGTGCAGGGCGTGCTTCTTTATTGACCGCAGGTTCAGCATAACGAGAGTCAGTGCGTGGCGTATTGGGGCGAGGTTTACTCGGCCCAGAGCGACGCTTGTCAGTAGCAGCGGCTGCGCCTGTACGAGCAGGGCGTGCAGTACGCGCCTGTGCACCGGCCGCTGGCGCGTTGCTATTCGGGCGACGGCTGTTGCCTTTGTTTTTATACGGACTGACGTAATCTACGCTGTTACCGAAGTTATCAATGGCGTCATCTAGAAAGACTTCTGGATCGCGACTGGGGGGTAACTCCGAAGCGCCAGCTGCGGCTGGGCGGCTGTTGCGCGTGTTGCGTGGATTACGTGCGCGTGGTGCTGGTTTAGCTGCACTGCTGCTGTCGGTACGTTCAGTGGTACGTGCTTCTGGACGCTCAGTGCGCTCAGTGCGACGGCCACGTGGCTTATCAGTACTGCTGGGTTTATCTGTGCTGGCTTTTCGATCGGTACGTGGAGCATTACGACCCGCACCGCTACCGCGAGTTGGACGTGGCGCACGCGGCTCAGCTTTCTCAATGACAACACTGCTTGGGTCAAAACCCATGGTGTCGCCGTCTTCGATATTCTGACGAGTCATGCGCTCAATGCCTTTCAGCAAGCGCTCTTCGTCAGGTGCTACCAGCGAGATGGCTTGACCCGTACGGCCCGCACGACCGGTACGACCGATACGGTGTACATAGTCTTCTTCAACGTTAGGCAGCTCAAAGTTCACCACATGCGGTAATTGGTCAATATCCAAACCACGTGCAGCAATATCGGTAGCGACTAGAATACGTACACTGCCGGCTTTAAATTCAGCTAAGGCCTTGGTGCGCGCATTCTGGCTTTTGTTACCATGAATCGCAGCAGACGCAAGGCCGTTTTTATCCAGATATTCAGCTAAACGGTTAGCACCGTGTTTGGTGCGGGTGAACACTAACACCTGCTCCCATGCACCCATGGTAATCAAGTGCGCTAACAGTGCGCGCTTAAGTGATGACTGAATGCGGAACACACGTTGCTCAATGCGCTCGACCGTAGTGTTGGGTGGCGTGACTTCAATGCGTTCAGGGTTGTGCAGTAAACGACCCGCTAAGCTTGTAATGTCATTAGAGAATGTCGCTGAGAACAGCAAGTTTTGACGTTTGCTGGGTAATTTGGCTAAGACTTTCTTTACATCATGAATAAAGCCCATATCCAACATACGGTCGGCTTCATCCAACACTAAAATTTCGACGCCACTTAAGTCGATTTTACCTTGATTGACCATGTCTAATAAACGACCTGGGCAAGCCACTAAAACATCTAAACCTTTGGCGACAGCATTGGCTTGCGGGTTCATACCCACACCACCAAACACGCAGGCGCTGACAAAAGGTAAGTCACGAGCATAGAGTTTAAAACTGTCATGTACCTGTGCAGCGAGCTCACGTGTTGGAGTTAACACCAAGACACGGGGCTGACGCGGACGATGACGGTTTGCGCGGTCAGGCTTACCGTTCGGGAATAAGATCTCTAAAATAGGTAGAGCAAAACCACCGGTTTTACCGGTACCGGTTTGAGCAGCAACCATCAGGTCGCGGCCTTGCAAAGCCGGGGGAATCGCCAGTAATTGCACAGGCGATGGAGTTGTATAGCCGGCAGCTTCAACGGCGTTAACTAGGGCCTGAGATAGACCTAGGGCAGAAAAGGACATGCAGTCTTCCTGTGTGTCGGCGACCCGCCGACTTTGGGGCGCAACATTATAAATGCTCAATACAAGTGCATAAAAAGAATGCACCCCATTCACGAATGATGTCCTGCGCTGGGCATCAAACTGAATGGAGGTATATCGCTAGAGTGGCCCGTGGGCCTGATTTCAGCGGTTAAGCTGGAGATTATCCCAAACAGCTAAACTCGGTTCAGCTTGGTTAAGTGTGTAGAAGTGCAAACCAGGAGCGCCACCTTCAAGTAGGCGTTCGCACATGTTTGTAATAACTTCTGCACCAAAGGCTTGGATGCTTGCTGAATCGTCGCCGTACGCTTCGAGTTGTTTACGTATCCAGCGCGGTAGCTCAGCACCACAAGAATCAGAAAAGCGTGCCAACTTACTGTAGTTGGTAATCGGCATAATGCCGGGCACGATTGGGATATCAATACCTAGTTTACGCACTCTATCGACAAAATAGAAGTAACAATCAGCATTAAAGAAATATTGGGTGATGGCACTGTCTGAGCCAGCGTGCACTTTACGAGCGAAATTTTGCAGGTCAACTTCAAAATCTCGTGCTTGTGGGTGCATCTCTGGATAGGCTGCTACTTCAATGTAAAAGTGGTCGCCGGTCTCGTGGCGGATAAACTCAACCAGTTCATTAGCGTAGCGCAATTCACCATTGGCCATACCCATACCGGATGGCAAGTCACCACGTAGTGCAACGATGCGTTTAATGCCCGCATCTTTATAGAGATTGAGCAGTTCGCGTAAATCTTCTTTGCTATCGCCCACGCATGATAAGTGCGGTGCGGTAGGTACTTTAATGTCGCCGTCTAACTGTAAGACAGTGTTTAACGTGCGGTCGCGAGTTGAACCACCGGCACCGTAGGTGCAAGAGAAAAACTCAGGATTATAGGTGGCGAGTTTTGCTGCCGTGGTTAGCAGTTTCTCATGGCCAGCATCGGTTTTAGTGGGGAAAAACTCAAAACTAATATGAGGTTGATTGCTCATAGAACACGTCCCTAAATATCAAAGTGTATGGGCAGCCGAAATGCAAAAGGGGCAGCCATGCCACCCCTTTTTTGGCAACTTAGTAGCGGTAAGTTTCTGGCTTGTAAGGGCCATCCACCGGAACACCGATATAGTCAGCTTGCACGTCGGTCATACGGGTCATGACGCCGCCAAAACCTTTGACCATCTCTAGAGCCACTTCTTCGTCGAGTTTTTTCGGTAACACTTCAACGGTGAGTGCGGCTGCTTTTTGCTCAGCATTTAATTGGGCAAACTTACGCTCAAATAAGTGCATTTGTGCCAAAACTTGGTTAGCAAATGAGCCATCCATAATGCGGCTTGGGTGACCTGTTGCGTTACCCAAGTTCACTAAACGACCTTCTGATAACAGAATCAGGTAGTCATCGTTACGTGGATCAAAGTCGCCAGCACCGGTGCGGTGAATTTTGTGTACCTGTGGTTTAACTTCTTCCCACGCCCAGTTTTTGCGCATAAATGCAGTGTCGATTTCATTGTCAAAGTGACCAATGTTGCACACTACAGCGCGTTTTTTCAGAGCTTTGAGGATGTTAGAATCACACACATTGACGTTACCAGTGGTGGTAACGATCAGGTCGATTTTGCCTAGTAACGCTTTATCAATGCTGGCTTCAGAACCATCATTCACGCCGTCGATATACGGAGAGACTAACTCGTAACCGTCCATGCAGGCTTGCATAGCGCAGATCGGGTCAACTTCCGATACTTTAACGATCATGCCTTCTTGGTTCAGCGACTGTGCAGAACCTTTACCCACATCACCGTAACCAATCACTAACGCTTGCTTACCGGATAACAGGTTATCGGTACCACGTTTGATTGCATCGTTGAGGCTGTGACGGCAACCGTATTTGTTGTCGTTTTTACTTTTGGTCACTGAGTCGTTGACGTTGATCGCTGGGACTTTCAGTGTGCCTTTTTGCAGCATTTCTAGCAGACGGTGAACACCCGTGGTGGTTTCTTCAGTTACACCGTGGACATTGTCCAAGACCTGTGGGAAACGCTCGTGCAGAATACCGGTTAAGTCACCACCGTCATCCAGAATCATATTGGCATCCCAAGGCTGACCATCTTTAAGGATGGTTTGCTCGATGCACCACTCGTATTCTTCTTCGGTTTCGCCTTTCCAAGCGAATACTGCAATACCTGCCGCCGCAATCGCTGCAGCAGCTTGGTCTTGAGTTGAGAAAATATTACAGCTGGACCAGCGCACTTCCGCGCCCAGTTCTGTCAGCGTTTCAATCAACACTGCAGTTTGGATGGTCATATGGATGCAACCGAGGATTTTTGCACCTTTAAGTGGCTGCTCGCCAGCATATTTAGTACGCAAACCCATTAGGGCCGGCATCTCAGATTCAGCAATAATAATTTCACGACGGCCCCAATCAGCCAGTGACATATCCGCAACTTTGTAATCAGTAAAATCAGCAACAGTGCTCATAAAATGAGTTCTCCATTCGTAATTAGCGAATGGGCGCCGTTTGCAAATATGCAGTTGTCTAGACAACTTGGGGCAACTGTTTCGAGCCTGACAGAAGAATTCTGCTGCAGCGCCCCTCGAATCTGTTGGTCACCATGGCTTGGCCATAGCGCAGGGTGATTATAGCGAGGCTTTGCCGTTTGACAAAGGGGTAAGCATTGAAGAATTTCATTTATCGTGTTTGATTTGTATTAAAGTACAGTGCTTGTCTAAAAAATCAGTGCGGTAGGAGTCGTTATGACAATTGCATATTGGTGCGTCTTGGTTGCGATTTTGTTGCCTTATGCCTCCACTGTTGTGGCGAAAGCCAGTGCCGGCGGTTTTAGCCCGCGGCACAATCATGATCCGCGTACTTTTTTAGCCAATGCACAGGGCATGGCTAAACGTGCGAATAATGCCCAACAAAATGGCTTTGAAATCGCCCCAGCTTTTGCTGCAGCGGTGATTATTGCTCATCTGATTGGTGTTGCCGAACAAGGCGTTATCGATCAATTGGCGCTGGTTTTTGTGGTCAGTCGCGTGTTGTATACTGTTTGCTATGCCGCGGACTGGGCCTTATTACGCTCGCTAGTGTGGGCAGTCGGTTTGGGCGTTATTGTCAGTTTGTTTGTGATCTCAGCTTAATGTGTCAGACGTGCAATTAGCTTGTTTTCAGCGCTGCTGCGAGTCTTTTGTTTATGCGTTAAGTGGGGCTTGAGTTCAATTATTTTATGTTAATTAAAGTGGTGAGTGTGTGTTAAAACGTAGTGTATTGCTGGCAATGGCGATGAGTTTAGCCGCCTGTGGTGGTGTGGATCCGGATTCGCCGTTGGGTAAACGTCAGGTGATTTTTAAAGAAATGCTCAATGTCAGTGAAGACTTGGGTGGGATGCTACGGGGTCGCCTGGCCTATGATGAGCCGCTATTTATTGAGAAAGCAGCGCAACTCAATGCTTTAGCGCACGAACCATGGCAGCATTTTCCGACTATTCAGGAAGACGAAAAAACTTCAGCACGTGACGATGTGTGGAAGGAGCAAGAGCGTTTTCAAGAGTTAGCACGGGCATTAGAAGGTACGACCGCGCGTCTAGTGGCCAGTACCACTGATCCGCGACTCAATCAAAGTATTCTAGCTCAGCGTGTGCAAGCAGTAGAAGATGCTTGCGAGTCATGCCATGCCGAGTTTCGTGCGTATTAATAGATGTGCATAAAACGTTCTCAGCGCTCACACCGCCAGGGTGGAGCGCTGAATCGTTTAGGACAGACTTAATGCAGTGCGCGGAAGGATTCCAATAGTGCTGGAATTCCTTTGAACATACCGACACCTGCCATCACGGTACACAGCAGAATAAAGACGATCGATGGGATAATCCAGCGGTCGGTACGAGTCATACTCTGGCCGCGTTCTTTATCGCCAATGATGCCTAGGTTATCCAGCAATACAGTTAATGACCAGCCAAATACTGGGTTCACCAGTGCAGATGAGAAGATCACAATAGCAGCTGATTGTGCCGTTTTACCTTCACGGGTCATTTGCATGCCGGCTTCAAGTAGCGGCAAGTACACACCCACAATCAGCGCAACGCTGAGCACCGGTGGCCAAATCGCTAAGTCCATTGGGTAACCCCAGACTGCAGCAACCACACAGAGCAAACCGGTTAACACAGCACCGGCTGGAATGGGACGTTTAGCAATCGCTGCAGGTACGATATAGGTACCCCATGATGAAGCAATATTGGCACCACCTAAGGCTGTACCCACAACTTGACGCGCTGCGGCTACGATCATGGTGTCGTCAATATTCATCACGACTTTCTTAGCGTTTTTTGGATAGTTTAGATGTTGGAATGCACGATGGCCTAAGAAGTCCGGTGACCACATCGCAATCGCCAGTACCGCAAAGGGAGCAGCAGCAATAAAGTGATGCATCTCAGGCAGACCGAGTTTCCAGCCGGTGTCTTCACCCCACCAGTAAGCAGGATTCATATGTGGCAGACCCGGCTCAGTAGTGAACTCAAACGGCGCACCCATTGCAAACGCTAGGCCCGCAGCCAGTATGGCGCCCAATGGAATTGCCAGCCAACGCTTACCAATATGCTCTAAATAGGCATACATAATAATAGTGGCAAGAATCACCACAAAGGCGATATAGCCTGCATCAAAGCCTTCTGCCCACGCATAGAGGTATTTGATTTGTGAGGTCATACCGATAAAGCCTAAAAACAGCAATAACCCCCCGCAGACCCCATCACTGGTCAACCTCGCCAGTAAACTTCCGCCTTTGAAAATACCCAAGGTAAAGCCTAAGACCCCGATCATAATACCCAGCGCCATCGGGTGGCCACCTGAAGCAACAATGATCGGCACCAATGGAATCAGTGGCCCGTGGGTACCGGCTAAGTTAGCGGTTGGAATCAAAAATCCTGAGAACAACACCACAAATAATAAGGCTGCGATGAGCATTTCATAACGGGCGTTTTCAATTACAAAGGATGCGGGTAGGCCTAATGGTTCGGCAAAAGCAGCAACAATCGCGGCCACCATAACAATTTTGCCGATCGTGGCCGCCATAGCGGGCACCCAGTCTTCAATTTCAAAACGGTAATCACGAAAGGGTAAGTTCATGCCCCAACGGCGTGGTGACATAATGCTAAGTTCGTGTTCTAGGTACGCTTGACGCGATGCAAACTCGCTTTGTGGGCGGTGCAGGGCACGGTAACTTTGAGAATCATCATTTGCCATTTTATTGCTCTTTTAATATATGCCTCAAACAAAAAGACAGGCGCCAAGCGTTACTGTGCAGTAACACCATGGATTATCTGTCTTTGCTAATGTTTCTTATTCTTATGAGGGGCGCATCAGCGCAAATGATTGAACTGCTCTGAGCTGCAATTCAATTAAACCGGCGTATCTTGGACATTGATAGCGATAACTACAATAGGCCTTTTGTATGGTACTTGTCTTTTTTATAAGCACGCTGGTTGTTTTGCCTGCTGATTGGGGTGCAATTAAAAGCCATCAATCGCATGACGCTGTAAGTTTAAAGCCGCAGCGCGTACTTCAGTGTGCTGAAAAAAAGCATAAGCATTGTGTGCTTTTTTGCGACTTAAATAACGCTGCTGTTGCCAGTCTTGTTCTGTTAAATCGGCGAGTATGTGCCAAGTATCTGCTGGTTTTGGTGTGATACTGGGTGGTGCGCCCAGCGCTTTTAACCACAGCTTAAAGGGTTGGCGCTTGGCTTGAGCAAAAGCATGTGCGGTCTGTTCACTGCGTTTTTTTGCAAAACTGGGGATATGGGCTAGATCTTCTGCGCTCAGTGCTAGCCAGTCAGTGAGTCGAGTGACTTTCTGTGCATCAATCAATGCTTGCCAAGTTTGTGCGCCAATTCCACGCATATTCAACGTCTTTTTTTCACCCAGCCAAGCGAGGCGGGCGAGAAATTGCTGTTGGCATTGCACTGTAGCCTGCCAGCAGCTCAGTGCGTGATAATTTTCGGCAGTCGGTATCGCAATCGTCTGCCGCTGCGGACTGCGCCAGAGCACTTCTTTAAGTTGTGGCACGGCATGCCCAGATAAGGCGATCGCGACATGATCACCTTGGCTGAGCTCCAGTTTTTGTAAGCGGCTCAGTGAGCCTAAGCTGACTTTACGAATGGTTTTGTTATCCAGTGATACCGCTGCTAGATGGGCGATCGGAGTAATACGACCGCTGCGGCCAATATTAAAAGTAACATCGATGACTGAGGTGAGCGCTTGCTGTAGTGGATACTTTAATGCCACCGCCCAAAAGGGAGGGTAGGCACTGCGAGGGTGATTGATACTGCGCTGACTTTGTTTAATCACTACGCCGTCACTGGCAAAGGGTAGTTCTGATGTATACCAATGATCGCGCCAGTGTTTGGCTTCATTTAATGTTTTGACCGGTTGGCTATAGGCGCTGCTGTGGCTAAAGCCCCACGCCTGTAATTCCTGTAAACGCTCCAGCATAGTGGCTGGACCATCGGGCCATTCCCAGATAAATACACCGATGCTTTCACCCTCTGCTGCGCTCAACGCACGGCGGTTAAGTAAGCCTGCGACTTGGCTGCGCGCATCACTACCGCCGCCTTGTTGTTGAATATGCTGGGGCTGCTTCAGATACAGCTCGCCTTGCAAGGTGACCGTGGTGTATTGCGTTGCCAGTTGCTGAGGCACGGCCTGAATTACTTGTGCATGGGCTAACCAGTTCTGTCCGACCAAGCCATTACCGCGACTGAGCATCTGCGTCAGTTGCCCAGCGCTATACACCAGCGTGACTGCAACACCATCCACTTTAGGTTGCACCCAGAGATCCTTGCGCTGCTGCATCCATTGTTTGAGTGCACTTTCACTGAGCTTTCTTAAACCCGTTTGGCTAAAAGGTAAATCAAGCTGACCGCGCGCTGACTTGAGTGCTGTGGTTGCTGGTTCTGCTGTGTGAGAACTAACAAAACACTCTTGCCACGTCTGCAGTTGCTCGCGGGCTTGGTCATAAAGTTCATCGGCAATGGGGGAGGTGGCGTCGCGATGATAACTGCGATCCCAATCGGCGATGCGCTGGCGTAAAGTGCTGATTTCTTGCTGGGCTTGCTCAGTTGTCCATGGCGGGCAATCGGCCATAGCAAAAGGTGTTATCAAGAGCGTGCTGATTAATACGAGGGTAGGTAATCTAAAGCGAAACATACTGAGCATCCTTGCTGAGTGATAAGTGCTTATTGAGTGTAGTTGAGAATGGGCTGATGTCTTGATTAAGGTTCAGTTAAGGCGCGTAGATTAAGCTCCTGCACAGGATGTTAAAGGACGAAGGTTATGAAAAAGATTTTATACAGTGTTGCTTTAGTGATTGTTGCAGTGTGGGTGATCACCCTGCAGGGGCAGACTGCGCCCACTGATATTTGGTGGTGGCGTAAGCAGTTGATTTACGTGACAGGGCTGGCTTCTTTTGTGTTGATGTCGTTGATTATGCTGTTGGCTGTTCGTCCGCGTTGGTTAGAAAAACCACTGCATGGGCTGGATAAAATGTATCGACTGCATAAGTGGGCGGGTATCTGGGCGATCGGACTGGCTGTCAGCCACTATTTATTGAAGCTATCGAAAGATGTACTGACAGTGTTTTTTGAGCGCGGTATTAAAGAGCCGCGCCTTGAAACTTTTTTAGAGATGTTTCGCGGTGCCGCTAAAGATATTGGTGAATGGACGGTTTGGATTCTGGCCATTATGTTGGTGATGACTTTATGGCAGCGCTTTCCTTACCATATTTGGCGTTATGCGCATAAAGCCTTAGCGGTTGTTTATATTGCTCTGGCGTTTCACGGTGTCGTATTAGCACCGGCAGATTGGTGGTTACAGCCTGCGGGTCTATTGCTGGCAGTGGTCACAGTGGTGGGTGTTTATTGTGCGTTGATTGCACTGAGTGGCCGTATTGGTCATACACGCCGTTATCAAGGTCGTGTAGTGAATGTTAAACAGCATCCTGGTGATGTGCTTGAAGTGACATGCCAGTTACCCAAACAATGGCAGCATCAGCCGGGGCAGTTTGCCTTTATAACCTTTGACCGCTTTGAAGGTGCGCACCCCTTTACGGTCAATAGTGCCAGCCGCGGTGATGGTCAAGTGCGCTTTGCAATTAAGGCGTTGGGCGATTACACCACGCGTTTGCAGACTGAATTAGAAGTGGGCCGAGCAGTCACCATTGAAGGACCGTATGGCTGCTTTGATATGCAGCACGATAGTGGCAGCCAGCAAATATGGATCGGTGCAGGTATCGGTATCACGCCCTTTATTGCTTGGCTTGAATCCTTACAAGCTCATCCTGAGCAAGCACCGCAGGCGACCTTATATTACTGTGTAAAAAATGCTCAAGAAGACCAGTTTTCTGAGCAATTACAACGTTTATGTGCTGCGTTACCCAATATTACTGTGCAGTTGCATTACAGTGATCAGTACGGGCATTTAACGGCTGATAAGGTGCTGCAGGGTCAATCTGCAGATACCCATATATGGTTCTGTGGCCCACAAAAGTTTGCTCAAGCGTTACAACAGGGCATGCAAGCGCAGGGCAGTCCCGCAGGTAACTTTCATAAAGAATACTTCCAGATGCGTTAAGGCTGGATGCTGATGAGCGGTGTGCTAAGCATGCCGCAGAGCCGGCATCAGGCTATTGAGTATCGGTCGAGTGATACAGCCATTCAATCTCAGGATAATTAGCAAAGGCACTGGGAAATAGATATTCACCGCTAAAAAAGGGCGCATTCACCTGCTGCCATTCGGGCTGAAAAGCAACGGTGGAGTGGACCAGTGCATCGGCTAACAGTGTGGTGCAATATAAATGCTCCATGTTGCGCTCGGCTAAGACAAAGGGTTGCTGCAACTGCTGCAAGACGCGTTGGGCCGCGCGCTGATTTTCTTGCTCAGTGACGAAACCTGGACGCGCAATAGCAAAGCTGTATGCCAACTGCGGTGCGATAAACTCTGTCAGTGTTGAGGTGAGTACTTGATTACTGCGTAGCTGATCATCGTCGGTGGTGGCATGCGCAATCAGTGGCTCAGGTTGCAGACTGACCACCATGCCGATATGGGAAAACTCACTGTGACTGAGACTTTGAATCAGCTGACTTTCAGCTGAGGTACCAGAGCGAAACACCCAATCCCCCACGGCTAATTGCGGCAGTGTCGCTATTGAAAAAGCAGGGCGCACTGCTTGCGTCGGCGCTATATACAACAGCATGACTAAACCGAGGATTGCGCTGATGAGTAGCGCAATCCGCAGTGGCTGTTGTTTGAGTCTGATCATGTTGTTACACATAAGGTGTTTAGCATACTGATCGAGCAGGCCTTAAAGTGTTACTTTCCAACCATTCTCAGTCTTAACTAAGGAAATATTTTCCTTTTTAAAGGGTGCATCTTCTTTTTTGTAGTGAATGGTCGCGACTAAATTGGCACGAGTTTCATCATTGTTATATTCGGTTTTAGAGTAAGAGATATCTTTCACTCCGCCAAAGCGTATAGCGCGGGCGCTGTTATCTGCCAACATCATACTCAGTTTTCCACGCATTAAGGTCTGCTGTTCTTGCCCTGCGTCTGTTGGTATTTCTAGCGTTTCCATCACGCCATCAATGTCATTGGCTAGCACCGCATCAACATAATTCTGCGCTACTTTTTCAGGTGAATTGCTGGCTGAACAGGCGATTAACAAGGCTGCAGTCAGCAGCATAAAAATACCATTACGAAGAATTTGCATTGGAGTTCCTTGAGGAAGGGGAATGTGAGTGTGCAGTATAACTGCTGCCATATTGGAGCAAGCATAGGGCGAATAGTTTTCTTTCTTATGCTGAATTTTTTACTGTTTAAAATCCTTGTGCCATGACGACTGGAAAAGCACTCGATCCGTATTTAAAATACTTTGATTTTTATAATTCTGGTGCTGAATACTTCAAGCTATTTGCGGTAATCTGCAGACTCAAAGAGCATCAGTGTGTTTGATGCTATCCATGACTTACATAAGGTTAGCCAACTGATGACCCATACCCTGCTCAATAAGCACACAGCAAAAAACCAGCAGGCGCTTGCCGCCATTGCTCATATGCCCACCAACAGCCTCGCTGTTTTAATGGATGATGATTTTGCTCAGGGCTTAACTGATGCTGACTTTATGCGTATCGCTGTATTGCTCGCGCAGAAAAGTTACAACGAAGGCGGCTGCCCGATTGGCGCGGTAATTGTTAATAACGCTACCAATAAAATAGTCGGCAAGGGCCACAATACGCTGACTCAAGAAAACCATCCCTATAACCACGGTGAAACCTCAGCGATTCGTGATGCGGGCCGAATGGATTTTAGTGAGACGACGATTTATACCAGCCTCAGCCCTTGTGTTGTCTGCGCAACACTAGTCTATATGCGTGGATTCAGTCGCGTGGTGGTGGGCGACATCACCAATGCCTCAGGCACTGAAGCGCTGCTGGCTGAGAAAGGTGTGCAGGTGGATATTCTGGAGGATCAGCAAGGTATCGAGACCTATGCACGCTTTCGCGCAGAAAAGCCGGAGCAAGATCTGGAGGATTGGCAGGGATTGAGTGCTGTGTGTAAAGGTGCATAACTAATCTATGACGTCTCTGACGCTTTTATTAGAGTGCTATCGTTATTAAACCCTTACTGTCTCAATATTCGTACAAATTGAGACAGTAAGAGTCGTGAATGCTAATCTCATCTCAATAATTGAGGTTATTGAGATATGAATATAAAAACGCCGCCCCCTGTTGTAGTGAATCCTTTCGCAACACTGACACAAAACTATCCCGATCAGCTTGAGGATTACCTTGAATTTTATAGTCCTGTGGATAAAAAGGGCCGATATCTGCCTTACGATGAGCTACGGCACAGAATGGCGAGCGGACTCGATCATCAATTGGTGTGGTCTTTAACTCGATTATCGAGAACTAAACAGCAAGCCACTCTGATTGAGCTAGGTGAACCAGCGACACCCTACGGCTATCTGTTAACGCCGTTGATCCAGCAAGCCATTTCCGCAGTTGATAGACATACCACGACTGCATCACTTGAATGGATCAGCAGCAAAATTGATGAGAAATTGCAGTTTGAATATTTGCTCAATGATTTAATTGAAGATGAATCAATTAGTAGTAGTCAGCTGGAAGGTGCTGCCACCACTACGCAAGTTGCTAAAGAGCTAATCAAGCGCAATCGCAAGCCACGTTCAGAAGATGAGCGGATGATTGTCGGCAACTATAAAATGATGCTGCACGCTTGGGAAATGCGCGATCAACCGTTGTCTTTAGACTTGATTACTGAACTGCATAAAATGGGTGTTGAAGGCATTGATGACGATGCCTATGCGCCAGGGTGTTTTAGGCAGTCAAACACTGTCCATGTCGTCAATGCAGACGGTGCAATCGTACATACGCCGCCTTCTTGTGAAAATCTTGCAAGCAGGCTGCAGCACATTCTTGATTGGGCGAATGTTAACCACGACGCGGTGGAGTCTACCGTTTATATCCACCCCCTGATTAAAGCGATTGTTCTGCACTTTTGTATTGGCTACGAGCATCCTTTTAAGGATGGTAACGGCCGAGTTGCTCGGGCTTTGTTCTATTGGTTTATGTTTAAAAAAGATTTTTCAACCTTTAGATATATTGCAATCAGTGTCTTATTAAAAAAAGCCCCAGTGAAGTATGGTAAAAGCTATCTGCACACTGAAACAGATAAAATGGATCTGACCTATTTTATCGAGTACCAAGCAGGGATTATCATTCGAGCGATTGAGAAGTTTAAAGACGCTTATAAAAGTGCAGCTGTGGATATTGATCAGTTTAATCTTTGGTTAGTGGAATCCGGGCTGCATATAAAATTGACTGATAATCAAAAGGCAATTCTTCAGGCAGCAAAAATAGGTACAGCCACTGAGTTCACCATTAGATATGTTGAAAAACTTCTAGATTGCTCCTATAACACGGCAGCAGTGGTGTTAAATGGTCTTGTGGATTTAAAGCTGTTTAAGAAAGTTAAAGAGGGTAGGGAGTGGGTGTATGTTATGGAAAACGCAGATAAAATAATTGAGTACTTTGTAGATTTATAAAGTTTTTAGAACTGCCAGCTAATCTGATGGTTTGTATATGCACTGAATACCAAAAAATAAGCGCTTTTTGCTCGATGAGGTATAATTCATATAGGTGAAATATTACTACCCTAATTTTATTAGGGTAGTAATATAACCGTATAAGTTTTACATTTGATTGATCACGTGTATTTGTGGTTTGTTTGTTATTTTTTAGATACATTGGAAATACTAAAGGATTTTTATGTCAGAATTGATTGAGCACAGTGGAGGCGATAGTCATAAGGTTTTATCAATAGGGAGTGAGCAGTCCCCAGTTTCGATAAAAATTTATCAAGACATATATCATCAGATTACTGGTAGAACAGAGCAGATAAGTCAGAAATATACTGAAAACGTTCTCTTGGATTTTTCTGAAATAGAACAACTGCATTATAAAATTATGCAGCTATGTGATGTGCATACTGTAATTGCAAGTAATGAAGTTGTAACTGTTTTTCATGAAAAAGAGAGGAAAGAACAATTTACATCATTTGAAAGATTTAAGGCTTATAATTCTAATGCAACAAAGCCAACTGTAAGTGTTGTTCTTAGATATAATTTTTCGATTTTATTGTCAGATAGAAAACAACCCCAAGAATATATAGTTACAATTAGGCTTGCTTCACGCGTAGCTATTCTAAATGCAATGGAAGGAGAAGTTCCTCCGTTTATGAGAGGTCGATTTTTAGGCTTGTCAAGATTACATACTGCTGAAATATCGGTGGAGTATGTTGATTATGTTGTTGCAAGAAGTTTTTTAGAAGCTTTTGATGAGTGGATTCAAGGTTGTAGTTCAGAGCCGAAAAGTAAATATATTGATTTTTTCCAATCAGTTTCTCACTATGTACCTCAAATTCTTCAGCTGATCATGCCGTTAATTGTAATGTATTTTTGTCTGCAAGCAGCACCTGGTTTTTTAGCTAATACTGCACCTTTAGACTGGGGACGCTTCTTTATAATATTTAGTAGCGCTTTTTATATTGTTTTTATACTTTCTGGTATTTTGGGAAGATTTATAGAATACGCTGTAGATAGTATTCAGCAAGTTTCATACTTGAAATTAAATAAAGGTGATGAAAAGCTTATAAGCAACTTTTCAAAACGAAACAGGAGAACATTTATTAGATTTTTTGCAGGATGCATATTAACGGTTCTTCTAGGTGTTGCTTCATCACTTTTATCCGGTTTGGTTTAAGTTGTAATGTTTTATAATATGCTTTAATTGATAGATTATGAGAGCTATAGACTCATTACTATGGTTTAAAGAGTGGAGGCACTTTTTTCTCTATGCTTGCCCAATTTTTAGAGCCTGCCCATGCTCCCCAACTCCTTCTTCAACCGCCCCGCACTCGAACTTGCCCCTGACTTGTTAGGCAAGGTGATCCGCTATCGCAACAATGGTGTCTGGCTCAGTGCTCGCATTATTGAAACAGAAGCCTATTTGCTGGCGGAGAAGGGCAGTCATTCTTCATTGGGTTATACCGAAAAACGCCAAGCGCTGTTTAAGGATGGCGGTACCATCTATATGTATTATTCGCGCGGTGGGGACTCGATGAACTTCAGTGCGCAAGGCCCGGGCAATGCGGTGTTGATTAAGTCGGGTTATCCGTATTTTGATGCGCTGTCGCCTGAATCCACGTTAAGTGTTTTACAAGCCAATAACCCCGATCGTCAAGGTCAGCCGCGGCCTGTGCATAAGCTCTGCGCTGGGCAAACCTTATTGTGTAAAAGCCTTGGTCTTAAAGTGCCCGATTGGGATAATCAGGTGTTTGCTGCTGAGCGTTTCTATGTGGAAGATTGTGGCTTACGTCCGCAGGAGATTATTCAAACGACGCGTTTGGGGATTTCTGCAGGGCGTGATGAGCATTTACCCTACCGCTTTGTTGATGCTGAATTTGCGCGCTATTGTACAAAAAACCCCTTACGCCGTGGTCAGCGTGAGGGGCAGGATTTCTGGCGCTTAGTCAGCGACTCAATGCAGTCTTAGGGTTTAGTTAAAAGGTGCGCGGCCAAGGTCCGAATCGAACCCAATTGTTGGCTGATCAATAATAGCTGAGTCTGCAAGAGGCGCAGAGTGTCATCCTCTTCTTCGGGTAAATCAGCTAAACGGTAAGAAAGCTTTTGCTCAGCGTCACTGTGCCCTGCAATGGGCTCGCGCTTAATCAGTTGTTGAGCGATTTCTTCAAGGCTATCTGCCAGCAGTTGTGCTTCTTGATTGAGCATCATATAAGTGGGTGCATGAGCCAGCTTTTCGCGGTGTGCTCCTAGGGCAGAAATATAGCTGAGCAAGGTATGCGAGAGCAGTAAAAAGCGAAAGCCGATATCGGTTTGTTTACGAAAGTAGCCGGGCTCTTTAAGCATATTGGTCAGTGTGCTGGAGAGCGCGGCGTCGGCATTATGCGCATCGCGGCGGGCCACACGATAGGCCATATCGTCTGTTTTACCTTGAGTGTATTCCAGCATAATTTGTTTTAGATAAAGACCGTTTTGGCGTAGGGTTTGTCCGAATACTGCGTTTAAACGGCGGCCTTGCCAATCCGGCAGGATCAAAAATACCGCTAAACCGGCAATGGCACTGCCAATTAAGGTATCGGTGAGGCGTGGTAAAAATAGGTTGTAGCCATCACCAATTTGGTTAAAGCAGAACAGCACCATCAAGGTGATAAAGGCCGTGGATAACTTATAATGAGTGGTTCGAGTGGAGAAATAAGCAACGCCCGCAGCAACGGCAATCATGGCTTGTACCCATAACTCTGGAAACAGCTCAAAAAGTACCCAGCTGGCACCTAAGCCTAAAATAGTGCCAATAATACGCTCGACTAAACGGACACGAGTCGCACCGTAATTCGGGCGGCAAACAAAAACAGTGGTTAATAAGATCCAGTAGCCTTGGTCAGGGTGCAGCAGTTGCATCACACCATAGCAGGCCGCGACAGCAATACTCAGGCGCAAGGCATGGCGAAACAGTAAGGAGTGAATGCTAAAGTGTTGACTGATGCGCTCAAAAGCTTCTTTAAACGATTTTGGATCGCGATCTAAAATAGCACTGTCTTGGGTGATGGCTAAAGCATCAGGGTTAGCGGCATCACGCAGTAAGTTATCTAAGGTGCTGAGGTTATTGGCCAGCGCGCGTAATGAACGTAATAAGTCGCGCCACTCGGGCTTGTTTTGCTGTTTAAGGTAGGCAATGGCGCCTTGTAAATCTTCCAGTGCGGCACGATGACCACCGCCATAATCAAAAGGCTGGCGCATCTCAATAGCTTTGGCCAGCGCCTTGCAGCCGTCGCCTTGTTGACGCAATAAGCGCAGGCAGCGAAATAATACGTCACTGTGGAAGAATGCTTTTGACAGTTCCTGGTATTGATAATGCGAGGAGCTGGCGCGCTCATGAATATCTTGCGCTAGAAAATACAGCTTCAGGTAGCGGTTGACCTTACTGCTACTACGGCCATCCACGCGGTGCAAAATAATAGTTTTAGTATCATTTAAAGCAGCCACCACTCGGCTATTTTGCTTGGCGATGGTCAGGCGGTGGCCTTCAATATCCATATTACGCAAAGGTTCTAGCAGCGCTGATTTCGCCTTTAAATAGTCGCATTGTTCGCGAAATAGACGTGCCAGACTGTGTTGCAGTGGTTGCTGTGAAAACAAGCCATACCAGAGTACTGAGAGTGCACCATAAATAGCGGCACCTATCACTAATAGCATCGGTTGCTGCCAGAGTGATTCGACTGTATTACGGTTTTGTTCTAAACCAATCATGGTGTAAATCGAGAGAATCAGCGTGGCGTAGGCCACTGTGGCGTAGCGTTCACCCAGTGCGCCGAGCATAATCAGGCAGAAGGTGGCAGTGCTTAATGCGCCAATAAATAGCCATGGGTAGGGGTGCAGCAGTTCCACAGCAACGGCGGTTATGAAAAAGAAAACCAAGGTGACGCACACAGAGAATAAGCGTCCTTGCCAGCTGTCATCTGACTCGGATAAAGCACTGGCAATCACGCCAAGAAATAATGGCGTGAGCAATTCCATCTGTGAGTGGTACCAACACCAGGTCATACAACAGGCTAGCGCAATAAAAAAACGCAAACTTGAGCCGAAGCGCTCGAGCGCCCATAAACGACGTAAAGAATGACTTAAAGAGAGCGAGCCCATAGATGATACGTATACCAGACTAAAAACAGGGTTTTAGGCTGGCACAAGATCGCGAAAACGGCAAGTAATGTTTTAGGCTTCTAAGCGCCAGAAGCGTTGATCTTGCAATGATTGAGTGCGTACATAACGTGGCTCGCCACTGATGGCTTCCAGTTCAGTGGTTCCACCCAATTGGTCAACGATACGGTAACGAATGCCTTGAAGTGCATCTTCAAGCGGGTAAAGGTTTTTAATATGTTCAGCCAGTATATTCAGGGTCGACATCTTGCAACTCCATATTGATGTGACAATGTTGTAATGCCTTTGAGCAGAAAACTGTAAAACAGTTCACTGACTGCGGCACGCTTGTTTTTCTAGCGCGCACAATAGCATTGAGTTGCCATCGGCGCTGTTAGAGAAAAGTCGATACTAAAGCTATATCAACTATTGTTGATATAGGTGTTGCCGTGTGGATCATCTGCGTCTAAACTGCGCAACCTATGAGTACAGCAACGCAATTGTCCACATTCAGTCCCATCGACGCCTTAGCCGCTTTTTGTAAAGCCGCCGGTGAGCCCTTGCGTTTGAATATTTTGCGTGCATTAAGTAATGACTCCTTTGGTGTTTTGGAGCTAGCGCAGATTTTTGCTACGGGCCAGTCCGGTGTCAGTCACCATTTAAAGGTGCTGACTCAAGCGGGTTTAGTCACGTCACGACGTGAAGGCAATGCGATTTTTTACCGTCGCAGTTTGCCGCAAAACCAGAGTACCGATGAATTGTTACACAATGCTTTATTGGACAGTTTAGATGAATTATCTGTGCCTGAAGATGTGGCGTTACGCATTAAACATGTGCATGCGCAGCGCGCTGAAGCCAGCCAAGAATTTTTTGAGCGTATGGCTGGTGATTTTCAAAGCCGCCAAGATTTAATCGCCGGTTTGCCACAGTTTCGTGACAGCTTATTAGCTTTATTGGATTCACTGACGTTTGCTGCCGAGGCCACTGCGATTGAAGTGGGGCCGGGCGATGGTGGGTTTTTAGCTGAACTCTCCAGCCGTTTTCAACAGGTGCGTGCCATTGATAACAGTCCGCAAATGCTGGAACTGGCACGGCAGACCTGCGTTAAGCATGCTTTGCACAATGTAGAATTACAATTGGCTGATGCGTTGCACGATGACGTATTAGCTGCAGATTGTGTGGTGGTGAATATGGTACTTCACCACTTTGCTGCTCCAGCGGATGCCTTGTGCCAATTGGCACGTTTGGTAAAATCCGCTGGCAGCTTATTGATTACTGAGTTATGCCGTCACGACCAAGATTGGGCCAAGCAGGCCTGCGGCGATCTATGGTTAGGTTTTGATCAGGATGAACTGGCCCTTTGGGCCGATGCCGCAGGACTGATACCCAGTGAAAGTATTTACTTGGGTTTAAAAAATGGCTTTCAGATTCAGCTCAGGCATTTTGCCAAGCCGGATTCACAAAGCACTCTCACGCACCGGTAGTTAAAGGAACCGACATGAGCGAATATTCGATTTTTACTTCTGAATCTGTATCTGAAGGGCACCCCGATAAGATCGCAGACCAAATTTCTGACGCAGTACTCGACGCTATTATCACTGAAGATAAGCAAGCGCGTGTGGCCTGTGAAACCCTAGTGAAAACTGGCGTAGCTATTATTGCTGGCGAGATCACCACGGATGCGTGGATTGATTTAGAGCAGCTGGTACGCGATGTGATTATTGATATCGGCTATAACAGCTCTGATGTCGGTTATGATGGCGCGACCTGCGGCATTATCAATATTATTGGTAAGCAGTCTGCAGAAATCGCTCAAGGTGTTGACCGTGTCAGCCCTGAAGATCAGGGTGCCGGTGACCAAGGTTTAATGTTTGGTTATGCCAGCAATGAAACTGATGTCCTGATGCCTGCGCCGATTACCTTTGCGCACCGCTTAATGGAGCGTCAAGCTGAAGCGCGTAAAACAAAAGTGTTGCCTTGGTTGCGTCCTGATGCAAAAAGCCAAGTCACCTGCCGTTATGAAAACGGTAAGGTGGTAGGCATTGATGCAGTGGTACTGTCCACTCAGCACAGCCCAGATGTATCGCAAAAAGATCTTGAAGAAGCGGTGATGGAGCTGATTGTTAAGCACACCTTGCCGGCTGAATTGCTGCACAAAGATACTCAGTACCACATCAACCCAACCGGTAAGTTTGTCATCGGTGGCCCAGTCGGTGACTGTGGTCTAACCGGTCGTAAAATTATCGTCGATACCTACGGTGGTATGGCGCGTCACGGTGGTGGTGCGTTCTCCGGTAAAGATCCGTCGAAAGTAGACCGTAGTGCTGCGTACGCTGGCCGTTATGTGGCGAAAAATATCGTTGCTGCTGGTTTAGCTGAACGTTGCGAAATTCAGGTTTCATACGCGATTGGTGTGGCAGAGCCGACTTCAATCTCTTTGAACACCTTTGGTACCGGCAAAATCAGCGATGAGAAAATCATCAAGCTAGTGCGTGACGTGTTTGACCTGCGTCCATACGCCATTACTAATATGCTCGACTTGTTGCACCCGATGTACCAAGCCACTGCGTCATATGGCCACTTCGGACGTACGCCCTACGAAATGACGGTGGGTGATGACACCTTTACCGCATTTACATGGGAAAAAACCGATCGCGCTGAATCATTACGCGCTGCTGCCGGTCTGTAAAACGCTTGAAAACAACAGCTTTGCGCCTTGCGTAAGGCTGTTGTGCCTTAATTGCTGATGATTTAAAACGCATCCAGCACCCCGATACAATCTGCTCCACACTCTAGATTCTTCCGTGTTTGTCTCACTCTAAGCTGTCTTTAATGCCGCCTTCTCTGTGGTTATCCGCTATAATTGCGCCTTTGATTTACTGCAAACGTTGCCCCCTGCGTTTAGGTGGGCGAAAATAGCCGTCTTTATTTTATTTTAGCGTCAGGAGATTCAGTAATGCCCAGCCGTCGTGAGCGAGCCAATGCCATTCGCGCCCTCAGCATGGATGCTGTGCAAAAAGCCAACAGTGGCCACCCGGGTGCCCCAATG